>Ga0209700_100504_pt1 | contig 73559 bp, 55 predicted proteins | sample SiratroredBW_FD_187528 | JGI IMG/M metagenome (GOLD analysis project Ga0209700, IMG submission 187528) | Root nodule microbial communities of legume samples collected from California, USA - Siratro red BW (SPAdes) (version 2) | ecosystem: Host-associated > Plants > Roots > Nodule | place: USA... | reverse complement strand
TTTTTTTTTTTTTTTTTTTTCTTAAACTTTCAAAATTGTAGAAAATTTCCGTTTCTATTTACAGGTTCTTTACTTCTCATCTAATTTTTAGATCTAATTTTTAGTATGTGGAAATGAAGAAAACTATCTCCAAAATAACTACAGTTTTTAATGATGTTTTCACTTTTTATTGAAGCATTAATTTTATATTTCAAAATTCGTCTTTAAATTAATTACTATATCTTAAAATGGTTCATTTATTGAAAGAGTAAAATAGAGAGGTATTTATGGTTCTTTTGAAATAAATCGCATTTAAATGTGGATACATATGAATAATGTACGAAGGGGTGCAGTTATCGTAAAAGTAAGTTTATTTTTAAAATGATTTAAAAATATATTTACCATATTATTAGGTTCTTTTCTTAAATTATTTTTTAAATTTTGTATATATGGTTATTCTTAACATGTGTGAAAGAACGAACTTTAAACTACTTACGGAAAGAACAATTGTTAGGATTAACTCGAGTTGTTTAAGTTTCTTTAATAAATCCCTATTTTTATGGGACTGTTATTGTTTTTATCTTTGAATTTGTAATAAGGCTACATATAGCCGAGGTATTGCGAATTCAATAAAGCAGTTTTTCCTCTCAAATTACTTTCCATTAAACATTTATTCTCTAACAACAATGCTTATTATTTTGGTAATTTGGTTTTAAAAAACGACATATTAATTGATTGTGGTAAACGGAGGAGGGAATGATATATATTTTTTGTGAAGTATGAATAAAATATTCTTGAAAAATATTTATTACGGTTTTTTATCTTGTTAGTCTTAAGAAAAACTCGTCGCATTTTTTATTTCTATTATGATGGGATTATTGCACAGGTGGCAAAAGAGAAAGCCCTACCAGTAGGACCAGAGGAAGGTGGTTTTGGAATGTCATATGATCTTCTGTATGGACGTGCTGGATTCTTGTGGGGTGCATTATTCCTAAACAAGCACTTAGGAGAAGATGCAGTGCCAAAGGACATTCTTATACCTATTATTGATGCAGTGTTGGCTGGTGGTAGAGCAGGAGCATCTGATATTAAAGACTGTCCATTGATGTATAGATGGCATGGAACCAGGTACCTTGGTGCAGCAAATGGCCTTGCTGGTATCCTTCATGTGCTGCTTCATTTTCCACTTCCTAGTGAGGATGCTGAGGATGTCAAGGGAACTTTGAGGTACCTCATGAGTAAGCGTTTTCCTCACAGTGGCAACTACCCCTCCAGTGAAGGGAATCCGAGGGATAAGTTAGTGCAATGGGGCCATGGTGCAACTGGCATGGCCATTACTTTGTCCAAAGCAGCACAAGTAAGACAAACCATTCTGATATTCTTCATGATACTGTGTCTGAAAAGTGTTTTTTCAAGACAACTTGCTCATTACTTGTGTGTCTGTGCTGGTTTTTAATTAACATTAAAATTTGGAAAAAATACTACCTGCTACCCTTAAAGAATTAAATGAGGAAAGTGTAGCAATACACTCCTTTTTGATTTACAAACAAATTTCCCTAGACCAGTGTCAGCAAGACCCTTACTTGAATACTTAGTACTTAATGAGCACCTATGCAAGTTTTAGCTAGATAACTGTTGCTTAATGGTGAGATATGTTGCCCCCCAAGTTACCTAAGTCAAATCATAAATTATTGTACTAGGTTTTTCCTTGTAAGAAACAACAATGTCATTAGAGACAAAAAAATTTGATGTGGTTCTAGTAGTCCTTTTGAAGCTTTTTTCTAATAAAAATTAGTGTTTCGTCTTACTGAGATCTATTATAAAAGTTTACATTAAAGATTCACATATACTAATAGAAAGAAAATCAGTAAAAATACTTGAAAATTTATGTATGTTTTGTCAGAAGGAAAAAAGAAAATGCTACTCTGAAGCAACTTCTTTCCTTTCAGATATCATTAGACAGGCACATTGCAGAACTGGTGCTTCAAGTATCAGTGTAAATGGATGATAGATGACACAAATTTGGGTGTGTGTATTTGCAGGTGTTTCCTAATGACAGAGAACTTCGAGATGCTGCAATAGAAGCAGGGGAAGTTGTGTGGAAAAGTGGATTGGTGAAGAAGGTGGGACTTGCAGATGGGGTATCTGGAAATGCCTATGCCTTCCTTTCCCTATACCAACTCACTAAGGAGAGCATTTACTTAGAGAGAGCAAAATCATTCGCTTCCTTCTTGTATGACAATGCAAAATCTCTGGCTCCTTCCAATGGCTACTCACTCTTCCAAGGTCTTGCTGGGACAGCATGCCTCTGGTTTGATCTGCTTGCACCCCAAAAGTCTAGGTTCCCAGGTTTTGAATTATAGATTGCTTTAGCATGCATTCTACTTATTCTGTAGATGAAAGAAGTTTGGAGAATGTAAGAATTTGAGTGCTATGATGTGATGGTAGAAGAGGAAATTAAAATAACAGGTGTTGGTTGACTCAGAATTATATGACATAACTAATTAGAGTTTAACTCTCTACTTTTATCTTGTATTGCATACACTACAGTGATTAGATGATGCAGAAAACCAGTTGTTCTGGAGTTCTGGAAAAAGATATTGACTCACTTGACAAAAGGTGTACATATTATAATTGTCCAATAAATTTTCAATTGATTTTTATTAAGTAGATTCAATGTCTACTCCTGATTAATTTTCATTACGATTTTTATTTTATTTTCAGTTTTAATAATTTTTACTATAAAGTATGGAAAAAGATATTTTAATAGTTTTTACTATTTCTTATTAACAGCCAAAATAATATCTACTAACTTTTCATTTGATTTTTATTAAGTAGTTTCAATGTCTAGTCCTAATCAATTTCATCAGGATTGTTTTTAATTTTCACTCCTAGTGATTTTCAATTTTAATAATTTTTACTATACCTTTCATTATTTCTTACTACTATTTTTTATCGTAACGACATTATTTTTTTATTGTATAAACATGAATAATTACTTTTCTTGTAATTTTGTGACAGTTTAGCTCATTTAATTAAAAACGAAATAAAATTATATAGATTTCTTTAGTTTATATTATTTTTACATTCTTTTAAGAGCCTTCTTTCTTAAATATTATGAGTACAATTTTTTAAAAAGAGACAAGTTAACAATATTAATATTGAGACATCTCATGGAATGGAAAACCTATTTTTAGTATTGTTGAACGGATAATATAGAAATATGTATCCAATAAAAAATATATCTTTGTTATTGTTTTCTTTTGTGATTCTAAATCTTTTTTTTTATTACTTTCGGTTTATTGCTAATTTCTCTTATGCTCTCTCTTTTATCTTTTATCACAATTACATTTTTTCTTTATTTCTACGTATCAATTTTATTTTATCTCTTTCTCTTTTCTAGATTATTTTTCTCAACTTCCTTTGTGCAGTAAAATCACGAATAAACTATTCGCCATATGCATTAAATTGGGAAACAACTTCAACAAAATCGCCAATAAATTATTTGCCATATACATTAAGTTGGAAACAACTTCAAGAGTTAAGGATACTAGTGTCATACTAAAAAAAGTGAAAAGATAAATTGTAAGTTATCATGATCAAAAAATAAAAATTGAGTTTTTATAACTAAGAACTTCATAAATTTTCTGAAGAGAAAATCTAACCTTACTTAAAATATATGTATCTTATTTATTGTATTACAACTGTAGACTAAATTTACTTGTTATTTTGGACAACCATAATAATGTTTAATAAATTTTCAATTAATTGTCATTTAATAGTCGTTAGTGTCCACTAAAAATTTAACTCCTAGTCTATTTTTAATTCTCATTTCATCAATTCTTCCTATAAACTTCATTATTTTCTACCATATTAACGTTAGTAATCATTTTTTGTAATTTTTATTAGTTCATTCTTATTACAATTTAGCCCACCTAATTAAAACTTAAAATTATAAAGAAAAATCAATAATTATATTAACCAATAAATAAATGTTATATTGATACTATATCATTCTCTTCCTATCTTCAATTTTCAATAATTGGTGATTTTGTTACAACTAGATTAACAAGTGTGATAATGTTAATTTTGTTACAATATATTAAAGAGTATTATACTTAATAATAATCTTAATATTATTTTGTTATGATAATTTACTTATGTTCGAATAGTAAGCTAGTTTCAAACTCTTTTTAACTTAAAGATAAGAAGAGATCTTTACTCAATGTTTTATTAATAAAATTCTTTAACTAAGAGTTTAGTTCGATTAAAATTATTTTTTTAAAGTCTTTTTTAATCCACTTCTAATGGTTTAAGCTTGATTTTGTAAGAACATTTCTTATTTATCATAGGATCTATATAAAACTATCCCCAATTCGGTACTGGTAAAAAATCAAAAACCAGATTATAGGATATGAATTAATCTTCTTCTTTGATGTCTCAAAACTCATATGAAAATCATTTAAAAAAATGAAACATAACTCATATGAAAACCATTCTTTAATTTTGTAAGAACATTTAGTATTTATCATAAGATTTATAGAAAACTATTCCTAATTCATAACTTTTACGGTACTGGTGAAAAATCAAAAATCAGATTATAGAATTGATGGATTAATCTTTTTTTATGTCTCAAAACTCATTTGAAAACCATTCTTAACCATTCTGCAAAAGAATGAAACATAACTCATGAAAACCATTAATAAAACAAATATAAATGTTAGAGTTGATAAAGTATATCCAACAAGGACATGAAACTTCTACACTAATGCAATTGAACAAGTACACACAACTTCATGCAATTTGGGAACCACCGTGGGAGAGCAAAATGCAGCACAACACAACAGTGCTCAATCGTATGGAAAAGGAAAATAAAATTCTAAATTCTAATTATAGACCCGTAAGGTCATTTTTGTCATTTCCAAGATGGTGGGGTTGCAGCAAATACTTGTCAACAAAGAAGTGGAAGCTGGAGTGACAAGAGTTTGAAAGAAAGAGGCCCACGCCCATTGCGTTTAACCGCTAATTGACCCGGGATGAATCATCGACTACCACTGCCTTGTGCTCGCAAACTGAAACTGAAAGTGCAACTGCAAGTGCAACGCCATGGGGAGAGGAAAAGGAGGGAAGAGTCGCACTCAAAGAAAGCATTTCCAAGAGAGCAGAGAGAATGTGTGGAACTCCAAACGTCCTAGATCAGATTCAGATCCTATTCCTTTCTCCAACCCCTTCGCTACTCAGAACCTCGCTTTCGATCACTATTACAAGGTAAACCAACCTAACCAACGCTTCGCTTAGTAACATACCGTAACTCCTTCTCTCTCATTTCTTTGATTTTCTTCTTTCTTCTTCAGGAGCAGGGAATCGTCTCATCGCAAGAATGGGAAGCATTCGTGCAACTTCTCAGAACTCCTTTGCCCGCAGCATTCAGGATCAATTCCACGTATTCATTTATTTATTTCTATTCAAACTTCTTTTGTATTTTCACCTTCTGTCCAGTGACTAAATTCAACTGATTTTGAAAACAATTATCTATCTGTAACAGAATTTCAAAATAATAGCACGTGCGTAGTTACGATATTCAAATCCATTTAAGTTTGAATCTAGACTCGTTCACTTCAGTTCCGAGTTACGTTGATGCTTGCTTAAGTTTATTATGTCTTTTGTTCGGTGATTCCAGTAGCCGGTTTTGTGCGGATATTCGGTCCCAACTAGAGAATGATTTTGTGCACTCACTTCAGGCTGAGGTAAGTAATTTTCAGCAATTTTGTTTAACTATGCTGCTACTTTGGATTTTTCGTGTTTAAGGTCTTTGACACTTTTTTTTTTGGTTCTGAGTTGTTATATATAGGTTGAGGAAGGGGATGATACAGCGGCTATTTTACCTTTGCCATGGTATCCTGAGAATCTTGCTTGGCATTCGAATTTTTCGCGTAAGCAGCTCAGGAAGAATCAAACACTTGGGAGGTTAGTACATGAGTGGTGTGAATTGAACCAATGTTAGTTTGGAATTGATATGTAGTTCTAATTAACAGAGCAACAGCCGAAAGTTCATATTGATATATTATGATTATGACTTGATGTTTAGTTAATTACCTAACTATGATGACCTCGCTTATTTATGACTGTCACATGACTGGTTGGTTGCATTTAGTTATGATTTTTGCCTTATATCAGAATGTATTGTTTAGTTAATTCGAATAAAGTATGCATAAGTTAGTACTTATATCTAATTTGTCAATTCCTGCTTACTATTATGTGAATCTCTCAGGTTTCATGAATTCTTAAAGCTAGAAAATGAAATTGGAAATATTACGAGACAGGAAGCTGTCAGCATGGTGGGGCCAGTTTACATTTTGTCTATCATTATTCATGATCTTAAAAAAGGACTAGCTCCTGTTCTAGATAGCTGGATGGCTTAGTGCATGCATTTTACTTTATTAGCTTACCTTTCAAGAATATAACTTGCGGACACAAACGTTTATTTGCTAAACAGGTACCTCCCTTGTTTTTGGATGTACATTCAAATCATTTTGTACTTGATAGTAAGTAACTTGTGCTGTACTGAAGTGGATTTTGTCACTTTTACCGATTTTTGTGCTATTTTGTTTGTTCGCGATGCAAATTTTAGTGCTTCTAACTATTTTTCTATTTCATTGCTTTTATTCAGTGTGTGCAGCGCCAGGTTCAAAAACATTTCAATTGCTTGAGATTTTACACCATTCAACTAAAGTAGGATCTCTGCCCGATGGAATGGTTTGTGTCTGTACATAATGTTATTTTATTTGTTTTCTAAGCAAAATAGTCTTGTAAATATGGTCTGTCCTCATCAGGCTTCATGTGCAAACTTTATTAATTAGTCTATGCTTAATAATTAGGTTGTAGCAAATGATCTAGATATCCAAAGATGTAATCTTCTCATTCACCAAACAAAACGGATGTGCACAGCCAACCTTATTGTCACCAATCATGAAGCTCAACACTTCCCAGGATGTCTCTTAAAAAAACATTATGATAAAATGGAGCTAGATCAACAAGCCCAGTTATTATTTGATCGTGTTCTGTGTGATGTCCCATGCAGCGGAGATGGCACCCTTCGTAAGGCCCCTGATCTTTGGAGGAAATGGTAATTTTCCTCCTTTCTTGGATGCCTTATTCTCCCTTCTTCTTCTTGGCTTAAGAAGTTAAGGCTGATTTTTCTTGTATAAAGGAACACAGGGACTGGAAATGGCCTTCATAACCTACAAGTTCTAATTGCAATGCGAGGTACATCTTTTATTATTTATACCTTGTTTAGGTTCTGGCTTCTTTAGCCTCATTTCCTGTTGAGGTCTGATAGATGTAAAGGAAAATAAGGTGCCTGAATCATAATCATGTTTTAGTTTATTCGGTTGGGAGCTTGTATTATTCCAGATAATATTTGCTAGAATAAAAATAGATTTGTTTTTCTCTATAGTTAAATTGAAGATACATTCAAGTAGAGAAGTTGTATTGACTATTGAAGATGACAAGCTTTCTTTTTCTTTACAGAAACAACTTTTTGTACTTTTTTGGTTTTAGTCTAAACTTATGGCCTCTTGTTCATCTGGTTCATTTTTTTCTATATGGTACTACGATCAAGCAACTGCTATTATTATTATAGATGAGTATACTTGAACTAGGGTGAATAAAACTTCGCTAACGAGATGATTTTCGCAAACTCAATCACTCTATAATATTATTAGGTGTATCTTTACTTAAAGTCGGTGGAAGAATGATTTATTCAACCTGCTCAATGAATCCTATGGAGAATGAAGCGGTTGTTGCAGAGGTAATCAGCCCTGAAATCTCTGAAATTATATTTGGTGCCAGCTGTGTTATCTAGCTTATCCAGTTATGGGCTTTATATTGAAGTATTCCATTTTCATACGATCAAGTAAATAGTTCACGCTTTTATATGTATAATTTGTTTCTTCACTGATGCGGTCTCGCCCCCTCTATCAGGGATCAATTGGTTGCTTCTTAACATATTCAATGGATATTTTTTTTTTTACGAATATAGCCTTGATTTGAAAAAAGTATTTGTTAGCAATGTGTAATTTAATTAATGGAAGCTAACTGGAGCTACCTATCAGTAGTTCACTCGCGCACTTCTGTCGGCACGCGCTTCTTCCTCTTGTTTTCTAATTGATGTCCACTCTTTGTAATTACTAAAAATCTTTCTGCGGTTGTGGTTGTAGCTTGCGGTTATGAAGGACAAACTCTTCCTAAGATGTCCCCACTTTATAATAATTTGTATATAACATAAGAATTTACTTTTTATTCATTCAACATTGATAGTGTTTCTTTTTATTTGAAGAAATAGCTGGAGTTTCCTTATTAAAAAATATTATGTTCAATGCTTTGGTGTTGGCATCTCTAGATTAACATTGCTTGTAGCACTTTTGAAGGGGTTGGGCTTAACCTATTTTCCCCTTGCCTACCTATTTTCCTCTAGATTAACTCTAGATTAACATTGCTTGGCATCAATAGTATTTTTTATACTTTGTGAGGGGTTGGGCTTAACCTATTTTCCCCTTGCCTACCAATTGCAGGTTTTGCGAAGGTGTGGAGGGTCCATTGAACTTGTAGATGTCTCTAGTGAACTTCCCCAACTCACTCGTCGACCAGGTCTCAAGAGATGGAAGGTTTGTTTTTCTGTGACTATTTATTGCCTTGGTTTTAGAGTTTTAAGATAAAACATGTAATGTCTACACGTGGACGTATACGTATTGATTGGCTTATACATGGCAAAATGAGCATGACTCATCTTTCTGGAGCTTAGGAGGAGAAAATGCCTTCATTACTTATTATTATGAATTAAACTATTTCAATTTTGTTGTGTCATGTGCTGTTGTTGTTCTGGTTGTTTATTTTTTAATTGTGTTTTGGTTATTAATTCTTTGTAATTGATTACTGGGGTGTCCATCAACTTGTACCATGTTCACATTCCTGGTAAAACATTAAATTTCAAACTTTCTGAATAGAAAATTATTATGTTTACCCTAATGAAACTTACATTTCTAGCAGCAGATGTTTGATTATTGTGTATTTAATTCAAATGCATAATCTGGAATAGAAGGATTTAAGGTTGTTATGCAGCTGATGCATTGAAATGCTTCTGAAGATAGTTTGGATGTGCAGGTATGCGACAAGGGCAAGTGGTTTATCTCTAGCAAAGATGTTCCCCAGTCTCGTAGAAATGTAGTTCTTCCCAGTATGTTTCCAAATGGCGGAAGCTATCAGGATATTGGTGATGGTGATGGTAATATCATCATTGAAGATGATATTAATACTGATGATGTTAAGGGACATACTGAAGATGATGTGCAAGCAGTGGACAATCCTGTGATGCTCAAATTTACTGCGGAAGATTCTGATTTCCCTCTAGAGCGGTGCATGAGGTTTGTGCCTCATGATCAGAATACTGGAGCCTTCTTTATTGCTGTTCTGCAGAAAGTTTCTGCTCTTCCTGGTAATTTCTTTTATGATTTCAGTTGTTTTTCTCTCTCAAATCCTGACAGAGAGTCAAGGAATTCTGGTAGATATTGGGAATAACTCCTCCTTCAAGCAGTCAGTTTTAAATACTAACATGTTTTATGTGTCCAAGCCTTTTCTTGCCATAATAGGTTTGTGATTGTTGTCCCTTTTTTGCAGCAATCCAGGTAAAACCTAGAAAAGAAGTTGGGAAACAAGTTGACGCAGCAAACCAGGGCAATGAGGATACACGAGAACTGCATGTTAATCCATTGGAAAGTATACCTGAAGGAATTTCAGAGGCTAATATAAATGACAATGAACATAATGAAATAGATTTGAAAGTTAATTCTGTTACATGTGAAGAAGTGGATTTCAAGGAAGCTCAAGATCCCAGCAGTGTAGAAATCACAACAAAGAATACTCCAGGCAAAAGGAAACTGCAGTTTCAAGGCAAATGGAGAGGAATTGACCCAGTTGTCTTCTTCAAAGATGAAGGAGTTATTGACAGCATAAAGGAATTTTATGGTATTGATGATCAATTTCCATTGAATGGTCACCTTATAACAAGAAACAGTGATACAAGTCACGTTAAAAGAATTTACTATATATCCAAGTCAGTCAAAGATGTTCTGGAGTTGAACTTCTCAGTGGGGCAGCAACTTAAAATAACTTCTGTCGGCCTGAAGGTTTTTGTAAGTATATTTTCTTCTCAATTATAAAGTATTTATTGTAATTTTTTATAGTTGATTTATTTATAACATATATTCCTTATTTTCAATAAAATTTTACGCAAAGTGAGAACATGTATAAAGTGGGAAAGTAGTAATTTATTTTCCATTGATATAAAGTGTAAATAATTTAGTTTAAATAAAAGATGGATACACCTTTACTTTCTCTTTCCAGAGAAGCAAAATCCTTTTAAATAATTCCTATGCAGTAGTGAAAACAGTGACATTTGAGGACACAGATCAGGTTGAGACTTGTGTGGGTAAAGGTTACCCTCTAGTTATATAAATAAATTTAGTCAAACTGAGTTATATTGACAAAATTATAGTGTACAAAAGCACATTGATATTGAAGTAGTAGCATGACTTGTTAGTGATAACGGTTCCTATTACTGTTTTTCTTGACTCAGTTTACAATATTTTGTGGGATATGAATCATGGTAAGCTACTGGGGTGTGAGATTTCATTTTGTCCTGATAATTGATATGGGATTACTGTAATATAAAGCCTTGATAGTTTGTTTAAATATTTTTAAAAGCCTAATTACTTATAAACAATCAGTGGCCTGCCCTTGACTGTCAGTGATAAATGAGTTCTTTGATTAGCTCTTGTGAATAATTGAATATGCTTGACATCATCATACAGGAAAGACAAACTTCATGTGAAGGAAGGTCTGCACAATGTTCTTTCCGGATCACTTCTGAAGGATTGCCCCTTATTCTCCCACACATCTCCAAACAGATTCTACGTGCATCTGCCATAGATTTCAAGCATCTTCTGCAGTATAGAGCTGTAAAATTTGCAGATTTTGTTGATGCCAAGTTTGGAGAAAGTGCTGCAAACGTAATGCCCGGCTGTTGTGTGATAGTTCTGGGTGAAGGTATACACCCGCATGGTCAGAGAGTAAATGCCAATTAGCCTGACTGTATTTGACCTTCTCCTTTCTCCGCAGGGAGCAGAGCTGCTACAGGGACCCTCCAAGTGGACGATTCAACTGTAGCCATTGGATGCTGGAAGGGTAGAGCAAGTTTGACTGTGATGGTTGGTGCATTGGAATGCCAAGAACTGCTCCAAAGACTTTTAATGCGTCTAGATACACTAACAGAAAAGGAATCCTCCATGCTTGAGGACCAACCGTCTGATACCAAGGGAGATAAAGTACAAGTGGCAAACGGTAAAAAGGAAGACGTGCAAGTTTCTGGGTGTTAGAAAAAGGTGAATAATTACGGATATTTAATATTTTTCACTGATTACTTGGAGTATTTAATCTAGGCTTTTAATATTTTATTCACAGCTCCTATCCTTTTAGTCATGGCTCTCACCTAACTCTCATCCTTCTTATAGAAAAAAACATTTGCAGAAATTAAGGCTGTTGGTCCACCCATGTTAGTTATGAATTTATTTTTCGTCGTGTTATTTATAACCAAGTTAGCACAGACTTTGCTCATTTGTATCAATATTTCACACCTTTTAGGGAGTTTACCAGAATTACTTAAACTTGACAGATGCGTCCCATTTTACTGAAACCAGCGCCATATTTTGTGAGCATTGGAAAGTTTTTCCTATTTGCAGGTAGGCTATCCGTGATATTATTCATGGTCTGAATGTTAGAGGTGTCAACCAATGTCTGTTACAAAATTGAGCATTTTGCAGTTAAACTTTCATTTTCTCGTTCTATCAATTTTATTTATTTTTTATATATTTTCTCTTAGTATTGTATAGTGATATTCACGCATAACGTGCAAGATTGAAATTAATTTATTTAAAATCTTTCAATTTTTAAAAATTAAAGTACTATCATTGCAAATACATAACGTGCAAGATTGAAATTAATTTATTTAAAATCTTTCAATTTTTAAAAATTAAAGTACTATCATTGCAAATACATTATTGGCTTTCAATTTAGATGAGAAGCTATTTTTATTTAAAATTATAATAATTACTAATTTTTAAGTTTAAATTAAATCATATTTATTATTACTAGCTCGGTTTATTTTAAAGATTAACAAATTCTACTGTCATTAAAATATTATAATTATATTATTTTGTAGTATTAAAACAGTAGCTTTATTTGGAAATGATATCGAGGACGAAGGACTTTAGTATCAATGCCACAAGATTTATTATTCCAGATTTATCAAGACCCAGGACCTTTGTTATACAAACTTACAACAAAGCTTCACAATAATGTTGATTCTTGAACTTTAAAGAACTATTTGTGCAAAATCGGACTTGCAATAGAGTCACGACAAGAATTATGGCATCGAGCTATATTAGGCTATGAGCATGACATTTTATAATCAACTCTATTTCTAGTCTAAAAAAGTCATCTAACAAAGGATAAAGTTTAAATCAGTGCCACAGGTATTTTGTTTTATTTTCTAATTAGAATAGTTTTATTTTACAATCCAACGCTACAAAGGTCAGTATTGATTAATGAGATGAAACCTTAATTTAATTGAAAAATAACATTAAACATATCTAAAACAGCACACTTATAGTAAAGGAAGTCTAGCTCGCTCAGGACTATGAGTGTCTGTAAACCCTACGTGTATTCTATTCCTACTAAAACATAAAAACAGCGCACTTAAGTTTGGTTAACTATGTTATACCACGAAAATTTTAATTACTTCCCTTTCCTGGTCTTAATGAGCAACTCGTGCAAAATAAATTTTAAATGATGTAAAAAATATACAAAAGGAAATGCACCAAACTAATAAAAATTGGGGATAGGAACACAACCATGAAATCTAGAAAATTTAAACAAATTATAAATAAAGTCAGGATTACTGACAACACTTGTTTCCCTTGGGGATTTCTTGAGCAGGACCAGGAACAATAATCTTCTTGCCAGACAGAGATGCTGAGTTGCCATTTCCCTGACTATCACCAGCCGCTAGGTTCTTCTTGTTAACAATGTTGAATATTTCTGTCAAAACCGTCATGAAGGCTGTTTCAACGTTAGTAGATTCCAGTGCTGAAGTCTCCAAGAAAAATAAGCCTTCTTTCTCGGCAAATTCTTTTGCATCCTCTGTGGGTACTTGACGCTGGTTCTCCAGATCACTTTTGTTTCCTATAAGAATAATGACTATATTCTTATCAGCATGGTTACGCAGTTCTTCTAACCAGCGAGGTATGTGATCGAAGCTTTGACGTTTTGTGATGTCATAAACTAACATTGCCCCGACAGCACCCCTGTAGTATGCACTTGTGACTGCTCTATATCTGTAGATAAAATCATTTATATGTCAGGTCAAACTGCAATCAGCATCCGGAGTAATGATCAGATATAAACTTGTGTGAAGATTGAAAAAGCACAGTCAACCTAAAAGCAGATTAAAATAACTAGGGTGAAAATATCCATACGGCTTTAACTTTAAACCTGACAATATACCAATTAATTCCAATGATTACCCATACAGAAATTTACTCAACCATAATTGCCAAATATTTTATTCATAACCTTTCTCTAAAGAGTTAAACTACTTGAGTCATAAGCTGTCAGATGTCCTGTATAGTAAAAAGAACAAGTAGAGTACCCTACAAAGGGCCTATTTAGACAAATTTTTTTATAAGAATTTCTCGGAGAGAAGAAGAAAAAACACATTAGTTTTTCTGTGTAAGTTAAAAATTTGTAGAAGTTTTTTCATATAACTTCTCTAAATTTTTATTTTAACTTGTACACAATAATAATTTTAACTTATGGAACAGTTCTTGTTTTTTCTTCTTATTCCTCTCTTCTAAAAGTAAAGAGTCACAGTTTGAATCCTATTGGAAATGACACCGAACATCAGCATCCAGCCATGCTTCGAGTAAGATTGTCTACTACAGAGGATATTATATAGTAGGCAAACAAGTAAGAAAATGACAATTTTTTATTTTAAATTTGCGGGTTAAACTTTTAGCAACACACACAAGCCTCCTTCAAGTGCAAACCTTTTGCATATATATTCATAATCCATACATACTATTTCCATGGATGGTCAGTTCAGTCACAGATACTTCTGTTTGTGTTGAAATCTCAACGTTCGTGAGTTTTACACCCACGATTCTTTTATATTACAAAGCTGAGAAAAATAATTATTTTAAAAGAACAATCCTAAGGAAATTGGGCAATGATGATATCTAATTATATACGTAGAAAAAATTCAATGTACTCCTAATTGCTTTGTAAATTTCATTTATCTCTTGTAAATAACCTTATACTACTAAGAAAATTAGCACGTGAAATTTTGCATCTATAGCCATTAAAAAAATGCCAAAAATTGAAAAAACGGTTTTTAGAATAGTACAAAATATAATCATAGGCCTACGTACTGACAGCGTGTTTGGTTCCACTTCGTGTACAACCAGAATCCCGTCAAAGGGCAGGTTTAACACAAAAGTTTGTATAGGTAACTCTTGACCTTCAGGTCCATTACACAAGTATTCTCCTTTCAAATACACAACCACGAGCATTAACAGTAAAACACAGATTCAAACACGCAACAGAAATTTGTAGGAATCATTTCTAAGGATTTTATTAGGTTATTTAGACAATTCAATCTGATTACTATATCATCGAAGTTCTAATAGCACACTATATATGAACTAGGAATATTCTAACAGATATATTACTTCCAAGTGAAGTTCTAGTATGTCCCATGAAAGGGTGTATAAACTGTGAGAGGGCAGTCGGGGTAGCACATACATTTTTACTTGTGAATATTATTCTATAGAATTTACTTCATTCACAGGTAAGTTTCATAAGTCAGCTAAGGTAGATTGATATGTAGTTACCCTCTCTTATTCCTTTTTCATGCTTAGCTCTGCTGTTCATCACAGTGCACATCAATACTCAAATTGTCTCAAAGAAAACCTTGACAAAACCCAACACAACTTGAGAGAAAAGATGTTGTTCTGACCTCGTCCAAACGAAATTAGCACGTGATCTTAGACAATTATGATCGCTATTAATCTTTATATATGAGACACAGTTAAGCATTATTAATTCCTTTTTGTAACTATAAAATTTGAATGTGTTGCATAAACATTGACGGGAACCAAAGACACGCGGTGATCTAAAAAGTTCGAGTCCTAATAACTTCTTCCCAATCCCGGTTCCAAAGGGTCCAATTAGGTCATCTCTCTCACCACACATGTCCAACCGATATCAACAGATAATTTTCTTATATGTAAGGATGGATAATCAATAGATAATCTTCTAATCCTTTTAAGATAAGATAGCGATAATTCACTTATCACTAAGAATAAGTTCAAACACACTAATACCTCATCAACTCACATGAGATATGCTATCTATTTGTCCCTCAATTCCGGACTCAAACATCCACCGACTAAAACGTTAGAGTTCTTGCCACATCCAACAAGAACACGAGGTACACGATCCCTACCCTTGAGTTTGTCCGGAACGAGTGCAAAAAGGTTGGTGTTAAGATTAAATTAAGTCTTCACTTGACCTCTGTAGTTGTCATTCGTCAAACTATTTCAAGAATGCGTCAACATGGAATCAATAATAGCACAAAAAATTAAACTCCAAAGTTCAAGATCCTTCCCCCGCACGCAAAGCATTCAAAGTCAAACTCGGTTTGACTCACTACTACAAACTAAGTTGGCGGAAACCAGCTGAATCAGTTCAAAAACTGAACCGAGGATTAATTCTTCCGCGGCCACGATCAGACGAGTAGATCAACTCAGGAAGCAAATCTAACATCAAGTATCTAACTCAGACTTAAACTGCGTAACAATTCGACGCGATCAGAGCATACAGATACGCACTAATCGGTAACTATCACTTCAAAAGGCACATCAATCAAGAGATACAACACGTAGCGATAACCTAACAAAACAAAAAAGATCTACAAAATCTTCCACTAAAATTCTCTAGGTTTTATTTCGAACAAAACAGCGAAACGAAAGTAGCAGAAAATAACGGAGTATAATGTATATATAGTTGAACGAAGAGAAGTAGAAGAGGGGGAGAAAGAGAACCGTTCTTGTCCCGCAGTGTCCCAGATCTGAGCCTTGACGCTCTTGTGCTGAATCACCAAAGTGCGCGTTTGGAACTCGACGCCGATTGTGGCCTTCGAATCCAAACTGAACTCATTTCTCGCGAATCGCGCAAGTATCTGCGACTTCCCCACCGCGGAATCGCCTATAAGCACCACCTTGAACACGTAATCTACCTTTTGGTTGGCGTCTCCGTAGCCTCCTGCACTAGCCATTATTCTACTGAAACGCTTTCTCCTTCTTTCTCACTCCCAAATTTGTGGCTCTTTCTATTTCAAATTGAGCGATTGATTAAGCGACTGTTTAGTGTGGATTAGAGTAGCTTAGTGCGGTTCCTGTAACACGTGGCGATATGGTATTGGGCGCTGGTCCCTATAAGCTTGTTGAGAAAAAAATAAAATAAAATAAAATTGAGTATTGAAAGGGAGAGAAGGATGGTTGAAAACAGCTTTATTACAGTGATAACAGTTGTCATAAAGTGTCGCCAGCGAATGTCTTTGCATTGGGTGGAGTTCTCTCATTTGATCTCTTTGCGGCAATTCATTCTCTACTGCTATTTAAAATTCTATTATAATAATAATAATTAAAATATGCATTTTTAAAATATATTACATGCTAATAATATCTTTGTAGGTGTTTTCTTAACATTATCTTGTTAGTGTTAGAATTATAGAGAAAATATGAATATCTATGCATTACGAGGGAATACAAATGAATATATATGGAATATAAGAGACGGGTATGACAGCCCATGCAACATTACGTAATAGTATTATTTATTATATTTAACATCCCCCTTAAACTTATGGTTGGATTAATAACAACCATAAGTTTATCACGTATCCTGGAGAAAGTGGTTCCAGAAATTGGTTTGGTGAGTATATCTGGTATTTGAAATTGTGCTGGAAGATGAATAAGCTGAGCTCGCATTTGTTGTATGGTATCACGTACAAAATGAAAATCTAATTCAAAATGCTTTGTTCTGGAGTGCATGATTGGGTTAGCTGCAAGTTGAACTGCTCCTAGATTATCCGAATATATTTTTGGAACTTCTGTGGATATATGTAATTCTTGGAGAAGGGAGGTTAACCAGAGTATCTCTGCTAATACTGCAGCTATGCTTCTGTATTCCGCTTCTGTAGAGCTTCTGGAAACAACTTTCTGCTTGTGAGAGGACCAAGATACAATGTTAGCTCCAAAATATATACAGTACCCAGTGGTGGATTTTCGATCATCTGTATTCGTAGCCCAGTCTGCATCACTAAATCCAATTATAGATTTGTGTTGGCTGCGTTGGATGATGAGACCATGATTTTCTGTTCTTGCAAGATATCGTAGTATCCTTTTCACAACTCGCCAGTGATGTTCCTGTGGACAGTGCATGAACTGGCAAACTTTGTTCACAGCAAATGAAAGTTCAGGACGTGTGATAAGGACGTATTGTAGAGCACCTACCACTGATCTATATAAGGTTGGATCTTGAACAGCAGTTGACGCATTTTTCGTGAGCCTTAAAAAAGAGATCATCGGTGTCGGTTGAGCACGTGATTCAAGCATGTTTGTTCGATGTAGAATTTCCTTGATGTATCTAGTTTGAAAAAGATGTAAGTTACCTTCTGATGTAGTAGAAGCTTCAATACCCAGAAAGTAATGTAGTGACCCGAGATCCTTCAAGGAAAGATCTTTGCTTAGCATGGTTATCAAAGAATCTATATGCTGAGAAGATGAGTTTTTCGAAAACTTAACAAAGAAGAGTTTTTCGAAAACTTAACAAAGAGAGAGACGTCACTCTTGGTGAAGTTGAAACCTAGATTGTGAAGTGTGTTGCTGAGCTTTTGAAACCAAGCTCTTGGTGCTTGTTTTAATCCGTAAATAGCTTTGTTTACTTTACATACCAGATGAGGATTATTGGTTTCAAATCCTGGTGGTTGTTGCATATATACATTTTCCTCCAAGTCACCGTTTAGGAAGGCATTGTTGACGTCGATCTGCCGAATTTGCCATTGGGATGAAACCGCATGAGACAGTACTACCCGTATAGTAGTTAGTTTCACTACAGGACTGAATGTGTCAGTGTAGTCAATGCCTTGAGTTTGATTGAATCCCTTTGCTACAAGACGTGCTTTGTGCCTCTGAAATGTTCCGTCTCCATTGAATTTGTTTTTAAAAATCCATTTGCAGCCTACTATAGTTGCACCAGGTGGAAGTGACGTGAGGGTCCAAGTCTTGTTGCATTGCTTGAAACCAGCTTGAGGAAGCCAAGGCTTCTTTGATAGTAGAAGGTTCATACGAGAAAGTAGAAGTAACAGAGTTATACAGTTTGGGTTTGAAAATACTAGCTTTAGCTCTTGTTACCATAGGATGAGAGTTAGAATTTTCAAGATGATTATTATCATTATTTTGACTAATATCATCAAGAGTTTCAGAGCAGTTATCGTCATTAACTATAGATGTAGGGGGAGCAGTATCAGTATCAGTAACATAATCAGTATCAGAGTTTGGCATAGTAATTGTAGGATTAAACGCAGATTTGAGTATCGTTAATTGAGTTGTGTTATGAGGAGGATTTTCAGATTGATTATTATACGTTTTGAAAACATTATTTGGTGTAGAATAAGGAAACACATTTTCGTTAAAAACAACATGACGAGAAACATATGTTTTACCTTCTGGAGATAAACAGATGTATCCTCTACTGTTTAAACTATATCCAAGAAACAAACAACATGCAGATCTAAATTCCAGTTTATGTTTATTGTATGGCCTTAACAGAGGATAACAAGCACACCCAAAAGCTTTAAATCTCGTGTAGTCTGGTTTTTCCTTAAACAAAATTTCATGTGGACTTTTGTTTTGAAGAATAGGAGTAGGCAAAGTATTAATAACATGTATAGCAGTGACAAAAGATTCTCCCCAAAACTTGATAGGTAAAGAAGCAGCAGCCAGTATGGTTAATCCCATTTCAGTGATATGTCTGTGTTTTCTCTCAATATCACAATTTTGTTCGTGAGTATAAGGACAAATTAGAACATGATTGATCCCATTTTCTTTAAAGTAGGTTTGCAAGGTTAAAAATTCTTTTGCATTATCAGATTGTATACTTTTTAGTGTGTAGCCAGTTTGCTTTTCCGAAAAATGCTTTAAAACATAGAATGCAGCAATAGCTTGAGATTTATGATTCAAAAGATACAACCACGTGTATTTAGAGAAGGCATCTATAAAAGAGATATAATATCTATCACCATTTGAGGCACACAGGAGAGGGTCCCCATATATCAACATATACAAGTTGAAGAGGCTTAGTATATATAGTATCAGATGATTGAAAAGGTAACTGATGGGCTTTTCCCACAGCACAAGAATGACAAAATTGTTTGTGTTTAGGACAATGTATATTGCATTCTTTTAGTATTTGTTGAACAGTATTATAGGCAGAATGTCCTAGCCTAGAGTGCCATAGATGTAAAACATTCTTATCAGGATCAACAGACGTAGTGTTAACAGAGTAACTGGTTGAAGATTGTAAAGCTGGAAAAACGTAAAGACCATCCTTAATTTTTCCTTGAAGAAGAATCTGATTGGTATCCTGGTTTTTAACATAGCATTTGTCAGGAAAAAATTCAAAATATACATGATTATCTTTAGCAAATTTAGACACACTTATTATCAAGTGTTGAATTAATACCCATTGTAGACGTATGATCAGTTGCACTGTCTGTGAAAGGCAATTGAGATACATTGACTTGTGGTTGATTAAGATTGTTTGGATCATACCTATGCCAACAATGAGTAGCTATGTGTCCTTGTTTTCCGCAGATTTGACAGTAAGGACGATCTGGTTGCCAAGAGCGATCTTGATGCCAAGAGTTGGAAGAATTGTTGAATATGCGGGTTGAGCCTGTTTTTCCAGAGAATCTTGGAATCTTTTGATAGTTTTGTGACCTATAACGATTTCCCCGAGTAGGTTGATAACGGGCATGAGTAGCTATAAGTTGATCTTGTTGTTCGTCTTGAAATCTTTCTTGACCGCTATTGGTTTCTTGGGCACCAGCGAGGGTTTGAGATGATGAATGGGGATCATTGCCTTCAAGAAACCTCATAAGTTTCAAACCTTTTAACATAGCCATTACCTATTGTTTCCATATGAGGTAGTTGTTGTCATCTAATTTTGTATTGATCGGAATGGTAAAGACATGAGGACTGAAGGATGATGATGAAATTGTCGTGGGCATGGTGGTCGTCGGAGTTGCAGAGGAAGACTCAAAGTTGATGGCAGCCATGAAGCTGGAAGAGAGAAAAAAAATTGGCTCTATGATACCATGTTAGAATTATAGAGAAAGTATGAATATCATTTATTTTCTGTACATTTCTATGCATTATGAGGGAATACAGATGAATATATATAGAGTACAAGAGACAGGTATGACAACCCATACAACGTTACGTAATAATATTATTTATTATTATATTTAATAGTTAGTTATAGGAAATTCAGTATGATTATGTTAAGGGTAAATATAAATTGTGAATAGCATAACCTCACGTTGATACATGTTGCAAGATGTTCCCAACTGGACCCTAGAGTATCAGGAGTCCTTTTTGTCACTTTTTGACAGGCTCTGTTTCTTGGAGTTCCTTATTTGAAATGACCTTACTTTTCTAGCTAAATATTTGATTTTGTGAAAATTGTTTCATAATAAATTATCCACTCGTAATGAAATTCAAGTTGATGTATTAATTGATATTCCATGTGTAATGTCTGTAATTTATTGGCTGAAACAGCTCATCATATCTTATTTGAATGTTGTGTCGCGGTCTAAGTTGGGATAATTTTTTTCTAGCTTTGGACCTTCTTAATACTTGGATATCCTTGAAGGTGTGAAGAGAGTTTCTTCGTTAAATACATTCGTATTATTGTTGTGACATATATTATTTAGATAATCTAGAGAATGACTAACCACATTAGATCTCAACATTAAATCTGCTTTGAGTAGCAAGTAAGGTGATATTTGTAAGAATAGTATGAATAATGATAATAATGGCTTTATTATTTTGAAGTATTTTTATACTTAAACTATATTTTAAAAAATCGAGTTTGTGAAGTTAATTTATGCATGTCAAGTTGTTAAGTGGGTGAAAGTAAACACGATTAATGTAGCTGAAGATTATTTTGATCATGTTACCGATGGTGACAATTTTAGAGAAAGGGTTTGAAAATACATAAATGGTTTTTTTGCTTATATAAACATTAGATTTTGTACATTTATGGTTGTAGGGATTATATTGTTAAGACTCATGCTTTTAGGAGACTGTAGCTTAAATATGACTCCATCTTGTAATGTCAATCTTTTGATAATTTTTTAAATTGTTTCTTAAATTCTGCGTAAATTTTGGTTAATGTTTCTCCAAATATGTATAAAAATTGACTTTAAAATTTCTCGTAACAATTAGTTGTACAAATAGTTTTACTGTCAAAGGGGTTGATAATAGACATGATTTTGTTTGTTGATTTGATGTTTTGCATCCTATTCTTATTATAGATTTCTTTATAATTGATACAATTTATCACAACTTTAGGTTTTGGATAATCTTGTTTTCTTTGAAAATTTTCTGTTTTTGTTTTATTTGATTTTTCATACATTTTTTTTTTTGTCTTTTTTAATCTGTTTCTTATGATATTTTCATGTAACGACGTTGTAATTGTTAAGGTTTTTTTAATGATAACATGTTTGAAATATCAAAGTCTCATAGTGATACTAATGCTCAATATATAAGTCTTTAACTAAAAAATTCCACAATACAATAAATTTTTTAAAAAATATATAGTTATTTACTGTTTAAGTTTTAAAATTAATTTTTTGTTACAGTTTTTGTTTCTAAAAGTATATTTAGTTATTATTTAAGTCATAAAAAATATTTTAAATTAAAATAATGTGAAATTAACTTTTGAAAAACTTGTAGATTATAAAGGAGGTAGGCTACAAATGTATGATATAAGAATTAATTTAGTATTTATATATAAATGTTGACTGCAAAATTCTAAATTACATCATAAAAAAATATTATTAGTGGCACTGATTGAAAATAAAATATTGATTAATATAATCAAAAAATAACATCAACTTATATTTTATTAACATTAGTTAAAAATAACTCCAACAAACATCAACTAAAATCAATACACGTTTATGTTAATGGAATGATTATGTTTAACATTGACCAAAATAACAATACTACTATTAGAAAAAAAAAAAAAGTAGCATTATCTAAGAATAACACTAACTTATATCGATAAAAAATAACTTTAACTGAGATGACAAAAAATGATTAACTTTAACTTGGGAGACACCTCTCTCAAAATCAATAAAATAAGAAATGAATAAGACTATGATATCTTGTTCTCCATTAATATATGAGTTTTAAATCGGAATCGAGCTAACATCATCCGTATTGAAATCCAGCCAAATAGAAAATATAAAGATAAAAAATACAAGTTTAAAAGAGGAGAAAGTTTAAATAATCCGCATTCTTAGTTTTTTTAGATGAAGTTTAAAACTATTTAATTTTAAATAAATAAATTACTTCCATAAAGTTTTAAAATTTTATTTCCTTTTAAATTTATCCATCCAAGTAGTATATTTTGTTGTCATACATTTTAAATTTTTCAAAAGATCATTATCTTCTAAAACTTTTCATTGTATTGTGAATTTCAACTTGTCTATATAATAAGAATTTAAAAAAAAATCTAAAAGTAATATGTATATTTATAAAATTTGAAATATAGTTTTCTAAAAAATCATTCAAAATTAAAGATTTAATGAAAACAACAAGGATTGGATAAGAACATAAAACCAATACAATTTTTTAAATATTTTTATAATTAATTAGTTATCATTTTATTTATTTTTCAACAGTATTTTAATATTTTCTCATTTATGATTTAGTTTTAAGTTTTAAGTTATCATCTTGTTATAAGATTTCTTCACCAATTTAACTGAAAAATGATGAAAACGAAATTGTTTATAATGAAATTCATCATTACGTATGAATGTTGATATCCCTTCAATAAAAAGAGAAAGATTATATGTGATGAGAGAAATAAAAGTTCAATAAATAACAAACTAGAAAAAAAAAAAGGTTTAGAAATTCTCAAGAATTTAAGTAAGATCGTTTGATAAATATTATATGTATACATTTTATTAAAAAGTCACATGCATTTTTATATAAATAATATATCTAAACTTATATACTTTCGAATACTAACATTTCTATATAAAATATACAAAATTAACTGAATACCATCAAATTTCAGTTTCCTTTTCAATTTTAATTGAATTTTACATGACATTTTTATACCATTTAAAATATTTTATTGAATATTATAAGATTTTACATATTTTTAAAAAATACTAATCTAATACATCCCACAACTCTAATAAGAATTTTTAAATAAGAACCTGTATTTTAAAATTTTGTATTTAGATCTCTAAACTTTTAATAATTTTTAATTAGATTTGTATATAGATTTTCGGTAAGATTTCATTACCTCAATTAAATAATTAAAAAAATAGATCGATAGTTTAATTATTCAATAAATTTGCATATTGTTTCTTGGGAACCTTGTTTGATTGCATTTTTATTTTTAAAATTCATTATGTCAAAGCATTTTCAATAACTAATTTTTAGAGCCACGGAGCAGGGAAAGATTGAGACAATGCAAACAATAATATGAATATTCACACAAAAAATGAATAATATAAAATTTAAATAACTTTATGAATGTTATACTTTTTATTTTAAAAGATACTTTCTACTAAAGATATCCTTATCAGATAAAGTTTTTGTTGAAAAATATAATAGTTTTTTAATTTAAATTTCACCTCAATCAACCTAACAAAAATGCCCCTTAAAAAAATATTAAAAAAACGTAGTTACGGACCAACTTAAAAACAATTCATATATAAAGTACAAGATTTTTTTTTTATTTCTGTGGAAAAATTAAAATCTCAAGCAAAATAAGTATATGATTTTTTCAAAAAATGTATGAGAATGAAAAAATTAATTTTACCTAAATTTCTCATTGATAGAAAAGTAAATTTTGGCATTTAACCACACAGGGTATCGCACTGAGACTAAGAACTTTTTGTGTGAAAACTTGAACAGTGTTGTTCTGGGTGCGAGTGAACATGGAAGAGTTACGGAAGCTAGAGAAAGTACAGAGAATGCTCGAATTCATGGAATCACGAGGCGTTTCAACCTCCAATCATCACTCTAACCGCTTCCTCGCTAATTTCATTATCTTCATGATCCAACCCTGCGGAGACCTTGCCATCAACGATAAGTGCTGCGTGCTTTCCGATTTTATTCCCACTGTAAGTTCCGCTTCTTCGTTTCATTTGCTTTTGCATTTGCATGATTCGAACTGAAATTTCAAACTGCTTCATTTTCCTCTTGCAGCTCTCATCTTCATTCCTCGAGGACGCGTATCAGCACCACCAATTTACCACCGCCAATGAACAAAATTCTGGTTCTGCACTGCTATGACTATTTTATCATGTTTATGTGTTTTTTTTTTTTTTTTTTTTTTTTTTTTTTTTTTTTTTTTTTTTTAGGTTTACTGTTTTATTTTTCCTACATGTATCGAATCGAATATTCTGTCTTCAGAATTGCTCTTTATCTGGCTCGTGTTAAAAACTTATAAAAATATATGTAACTATTGGTGGCATTATGATTTATTCGGGTTTCTTTTGCTTAGATGTAGTAGTAGCACTACTTTTCTATCTCGTTTCATGATTTCTCTCAAACGGAAAGGACACTAGCTGAAATTGGTTTTACACTAGAAATTTTGTAACTAACTATGAAGCACGCTAGTGTTTCATTTGCTTCGCACACACATATATAAATATCCTACACGTCTTCGATACTCATACTCTCTTAGATAACCATATTAACTATCAATTATTGGGGGTGCATTAAATGCCTTCCACTGCTGCGTTACCATAGCGTGTGCTGATATTCATACAATACTTTTCAAACATTTTGTTCATATTTTTGTTTAATGTTTTAGTTCTACTTTTATGATATTTTTTAATTTTACCTCAGGTTTTCAAGAAAGTCTTGTAGGAGATGCTTTGCTTAGTTGCAATCAAACAGAAGAATGCAGTTTATTGCAAAGTTGTAATGAAAACATGGCCGTGGTTGAGCTGGACTCCATGCAAATGGCAAATTCTACCCTTGAGGATTTTGTAAGTCTATTAAAAAATAACCTTTTGCTGTGATCTAGATATTTTGTTATAATGCTTGATTAGTTTAGAAAATGTGAGTATTTGTAACAGATAAACATTATTGGTATCCCTATAATATCATGTTTGTGCAATCAATCACCACATTTTTATTAGATGAATAAAGTGGCATATATCGGGTCTGCATTGGAGCTTTTTTTCACCACAAACAATGTACAAGAGTAATTTCGTGGAAGGCTTGATACTATTAAATTAACACTCCATGCTTTAAAACTTGTTTTGTGATTCTGATGTTAATTTGAACCTTTTTTTCAGTGCAGATCTTATTTTATGTTTCACGGATTGGATGTAAGCAAGCCACAATCAATCTTCAAATACTTACCTATTCTTTCATTCACAGAGAGCTATATTTATCAGGTATATGCTAGATTGATGTCATTAAATTTGGCCACTCATTTATTATCCAAGTCAATTATTGTTTTGAAGGTGTAGCGTTCATAAATGTGGTTCCACTGCATCTGTGGAGCTAATCAATGAGCCTAAAAGTTCATGCAGCTAGAGGGGAAAATAGATAGACCTCCTCAAGCCAGATGAAAGGCAAGGCAGGTGGCTATGAACTGATTGACCTTCTTAAGAGCCATTCACATGACATCTTTTCGGGATTATGCATTATTGCAATTGAAATGACAGATATTTAGTGCTACTATGGAGTGACTGGTTAAGGCATATCCCTTGAGTGTGAAATAACGATGGTGATAACTATCATTGACCTGTGTGACTCTTTGTTGTTTTGGGGTTGACCCATATAAGGACCATCATTTCAACTGTCAACATGATATTAGTTATCTTCCTATAACAGTCCTAATGCACAAATGATACTTCCCATTTCGGACAGGTGTTCAATGGTGTTTGATGTTTACCCTAGGTGGCACAAGCGCTTTTATCCGCACGTTATTTTTTTCAAGTCTCTCATCTCAGCAAAGTCAAAGGTCAAGTAATGCACTGTAACACATGAATTCTATTATTGCGAAAATACGCACTCCTCAAATTTCACTACACTGTGCAGCCTTGTAATGGGCGTTTCTTGCATTAAGATGCTCCAATTTCTATTCTCACACCTCAGTGTCTCAGTGGGTTACTTGGCCTTTGAGTTTGTGGAGGTGGATTTTAATGCAATATTGCATTCAAGTAATGCATGAGGGTGAAGTGGACTTTTTTTCCTACTAGGAAGCATATGTTTCGACAATTTTTTTTCATATTTGTGAGTGTTACTTTGAGATTTAGTGATATATTCCAATAGTAAGTATGAAATCTGCAAAAGCTATTATTTTTTCTGAGAACCTGTTTCTGTTATGATGCAGCTTGATAAAATGAATGAGAAATTGTTACAAACACCCAACAATGAAAAGTGTGTATTTGGAGAAAAGGATAAGGTGATGATTTATTCAGTGGCAATTTGAATGTTGATGATTAGGTACTAACTTTCAATTTTCTGATATAATTTAATTTTAAATACAGAGAGAAACCGAATTATTTGTTTCTTGCTTCTCAAACGACCCAGTTAGACCACTTCTGACTATTCTTGAACACGAAGGCCTTTTGACAGAAAGGTCAGTATTCTGCACTGTATACCTTACATTTCCAGGGGAATAGTTAAGGTTTACCTTAATTCGGTTCAATGTCTTTTTCCTTGATGAGATAAGGATAAGAGAAGAACTTAGACAGGGAGAAGAGTACTGGGCTCTTGAAAGAAAACTTTGTTCTGCACTAATAAACAAGGAGGAGGTATACATAATTTATATGCACTTTTAATTTTCTTCTGAGTGTATATATGTTGATTCAAAACCTTTTAAAGTTTGTTGTTTGTAATATAATTAATTATTAATTATTTCTACTCAGATTCTTGTTGAGGATGTGATGAAGGCTGTTCATTTAAAGTCTTTTGATTATCGAGTGCTAAATCTTCTTCTCTATGAACTGCAGGGGACAAAGGTACATCTGATTAGCAAAAAACATTTAGTGGATAGTGCATTACTCATCTCACTCTTGACATGTGCACACAGTTTCTGAGTTAGGCATTGATTTTCTTCTAAACTATTGTCAGCAGCATAAATTTTTACATAAAATAACAAATAGTTTTAGCTAAATGTATGAATTTAGGATAATTGTGTTCTTCTTATTCTTTTTGGAAGGCGGAGGAATTGCATATGGAGTTTCTCTCAATTTCAGAGTTCCTAGTGGAAGTTTCTGACGATCTGTAAGTACTATCTTTTGTTTCAGTTGGTGCTGCATACCATAATATTCCATACTTCAGCAGAATTTTGTTGTTATTATTTATATTATTTTAAACAGCTTATAGGTATTGAGTAAATTCATCTGCAATAACTTGTTGATCTCTTTTTTTTTATATTTTATTTTTTTTGTTGATCACAGCACACACTACAATTTTTTGTTGTGTATTCTCTGTATATTTATATATGAAGAATGCATTTAGATACAAATAAATAGCTGCATTAAATTTGGTAAAGAAGATGATGGCATTATACTAATTGATTTTGTATTTCATTCTGTTCACTCTAAAGGTATCCTTTCTACAATAGAAGTAGTAAAATTCTTTACCCAAAAGAGATAGCCTAAGACAAAAACTTATCTTAATTTTTTTTGTTGCTTCTTTGCTGTTGTTCAAGTTTCATTTCTTTCTGTAATTACATATGCATATATAGATTTCAGCCTTATTCTAGTTATTTTTCAATTTATAATTTTATTGAACATAACTTTTCTGTCCTGATGTTGCAGGTATGATTATGAGGTATGTTCAATTATCCAAATCTTTTAACCACCATCTGTTGTAATGTTTTCTGAATCTTAATTTGATTGAAAGCCCTCGTTCAGGATGATGTTTTAGAGAACAATTTCAATATTTTGCGCATGTTTATCCGAATATATGGACCTTCAGCTGCTCCTGCTATGCTGGTGAGAATGTTAAACTGTTTACAAATGGTACTGCAAATTTATATACTTACTAATAGAAGTCAATATGCTCTGCTGAAGTTTATTGGTTAGCTGATAACATTTTGGTAACAATTTCAAAACTTTTTAATTGAACCACCTTCATGCAGTATGCAGAGGGGAGATTAATATCCACACACTGACACTTTTTTAAACACACACTACTAGGTGAAAGCCCATCTAGTCCTACTAAGAGAGAAGCAGGACCAGCCTGAGACCTGTGTTGGAAATCGAGTGTCATTTAATGTACTAACATTTCTCTTAAAATTTGCTGATGTAAAGTCAAATAGATACAGCGTGGTCCAACATTTCGCATTCTTATATTTCATTTTCTTTCAGGATTGTTGAACTAAATACCTAAACTAATGTGACGTTTTACTTCATAGTGTAATGCGTAACCTCAAGTATCAAACGTGGAATCAGGGAGTAATGATTTATGATCACTCTACCACCCATTTTTACAGGGAGAGGAGGTGCAATTAGAGATTGGACTCAAACTTCGTCGAGAATGCATGTGCAGATTGTATAGTGAAATATTATAATATTCTTGTTAGAGCCTTAGAGATCATTGTCATTTCTCAACTATCTTGAGAGAAGAAAAGTTCTATCGATCTAATTTTGATAATGCCATGTTGTCATCTTTCTACACAATCTGTATTGTTTATTTGCCTGTATGGATAAGTTTTTTTTATTCCTGCCTTTTAATTACAATTGGTATAGTCATAGTAGCTGTGTAGCATATACTTATTTAATGTATTCAAGATATAATGTCAACTTTTGAATTCCAGGCGAAATACATTAGTGAGGCTGAAGAAAAGTATGAATGTTTATTGAAATCACTTGATCCCCATCTCTCTCTGAACTACCAGAAAAGATGTGCAGAAGCCACCAAAGAAGGTAATTTGCTGGAGTCAGTCTAGCCATTCTAGCTGTATAATTATACCATAACATAACCATGTCCTTCCGTTGTTTATTGGCGATTAAATTTTTTAGGTGGAAAAGTATCAGAGCACCCTCTTGGCACTTGGACTATTCCAACTGTGATTCAGGATGAGGAATTATATAGATTAAAGTTGAAGTCAGATAGTTCGTGAATATGAACTTGAACTTTGTCTATCAGGTAATCCTTCCAATTCTAATGTTTTCACCAAGTGTCCTCCCAATGAAACGAGGATCCCGCACAAGTGATGAGTCCAAGTTGATATGTTCAAATTAAAAGGGAAAACAGACACATACATTATAGGACTTACATAAAGATAAACTTAAAAAGGTTATGTTCGTGATTAGCTATTTATTTTTCGAACTGATTTTGCTCTAGGTCCCTTTATAGGTTATAGTTGATAGTGGTATACCGATCGTTAATGTTTTTATCATAAGAATCAGTTCAACAACATCCTAACTAACATTACTCTCTGCATTTAATATCAAGTTTGACCTAAAATCTTCTTTCAAGATAAGATGTATTTTGAACAAAAAAAATGTAAATTTGACACAGTCAGTTCACTAAAATTGTATGTTTTTTTTTCAAGAAAGAATGATAGGGAAAAAAAGTGTAAAATAAGACTGGTAAGGTTATAGAGATAAAAGAAAGGGTTACATAATGGATTGTATAAAAGATATATTCTAGGTTTGATATAGTTGAATAGAAAATTTGTCATGATTAGCTTGAAAAAAGGATGAAGTATGTTTCATATTTTTTATAGATGATTTAATGTGAACTTAATCCTCTTAACAGCTCTAACAGTTTTGTGCTCCAAATTTTGAAAGAATTTCTTATCACTCTTTGACCTTGCAATCATGTCATGTTACTTGTTATCTTGGAATAGTTATTAATGTATGATAATAAGATAACTAAATGCATATCACACCTTACTGTTAGTGACTAGAGGGATTATTTAAAATTTTATTAAAAAATATTTAAAATGTATGTTTAGATGTTATATCAAATAATGTTTACACTTAGTATATGATATTAAATAAAATTGATTCTATTAAATTGACCTACTAAAATTGATTTTGAAGTAAGATACTTTTTTAAATAATCTTAATTTATAAAAAATTAGTACTTAAACTTTGTAAAAAATTTAATTCATGACAGTTTCTAAGTCAAAATTAATTCAGACTCATGATTAATTTTCTCAATTTAAAATAATATATATAAATATTCACATCACGTTAAATTGATATTTAACTTAAACCAAACATGTATTAAGTTAATTCTTAAAATATTGAATGTGACGCTTGAAAGAAATTAAAGACTCAGTACAGAAATGGTTTAGCTAACTACAAGTCAAGATAAAAGCCCTTTCCATGACACCACCTGCATTACCTGACAATATATATATATATATATGCATGCCAGAAGCTAAATTTAAAGTATTCAACATTATTGTAAATTAAGTAAAAGAATATTATCATGACTATGATGCAATTATCCAAATTGCTTTCAAATCACCACTGAATTTAGAATGGTTAGCTGAGAAATGTGCACATTGGGACTTCCCTTGGAGTTTTACGGCAGGCAAGTACAAAATTTCTTATGAAAACAAATCTGATCACACATTTATGCCAATGTTTTTTATTAATATATTTAATTAAATAATTATAATTATTGTTACTTATTTTATATCTGATTTGGATTTATCACATATCCTAAAATGGCATAATAAATTTCATCCTATCAAGTATAAAACTAACATGTGGTTCCTCAAACTTAGTTTGATGAAAGTACATACACCTATTAAAGTTTTGTTCCGCATTTTTATCTTTCAATTGCAATTAGGTGAATCCCAATTTGGAAATCTCGGGAAAAATTCTAGAAAACAGTACTTTCTTTGTAGTGACCGTATAAACTAAGAAGAAAGACCATATTCTGAAAAAGTAAAGCAGAAATAATTTACTGTTTAACAAATAAATATATTTTTTTAATATTCTCAGTGTAAAATGATGTCTGTACGTCGGATTTCTCACTGTCGTTTTCCCTATCTGTTTCTCAGTGCCATGTCAATCATCCCATGACAGCTTTGGTTAATTGCAAGCTGTGTAATCACAGGAAGAATCTCCAAACCTGAAAAACAAAATAGTCATACGGACCCTTAACTTTATTTTTGTTTTAATTATCACTGTATAAACTGTTTATCTATTCTTTTATATTTGGGTAAACTCTAAACATTTTCAAAATATAAGTATTAACCATTTTATTTTTTATTAAAAAAATATTTCTGATATCCATATATACAAAATATTAGAATAACATACTTTTTTACTGTCTTAACTATAAATGTCAAAATTTTATAAGATTAAAATAACTAATACTTATCATTTTAAAGTGTAAAATTATGGGTTAATGTAATAAATTTGATTTTATATTTTTAAAAAAGAGACAATCTAAATATTAATTTCCTTTAGTTAAATATGTACCTTATTATTTGATATATGTCTGTAAAATTGTTATTAACAAGTAATTTAAGGGTGTTGATTAAACAATAAATTATAAATGTTATCAAATATTTTTTACTTATTGTTTACATTAAATATATAATTTACTTTATTTACTCAAAAATGTGCAATGCTCAAGGACACATGGGACTAAAAGTTATAATAAAAAATAAAAACAAAAGTGGATATTATATCTTTTATATTATATCTTTTACTATTTTCTTTTACACTAAAGGCGGTAGAACGGACAAACAATTTCAATATTGCTGGCTAAAAAGATTCAACAGTTACTCTGTCAAGTATATTACTGTACAATTTTATATAATAAATAATTTTACTTATAACTACTCAATTAATTCTTGAGAACAGGGATTTGTCCCTAGTCACTTAACAGAAAAAGTAATGTTAGAGAAATTTAAACCCGCACTGATAGATTATATAGGAATTGATACCAACTTTTCTATTTATTGTATTAAATTACTTTGCACTTTTTGCTGCATTTTTTATTTTTTATTATAGACAGGAAGCTCAATTTGATTGTTCTTTATTATGATCCAAAATTTCATGAAGTCTCACTATTATCTATCCTTCATAAAATATTAAACATGGTACAAGAAACTTCAATATGTAGGTGTCCTATTTATGATGGCAAACCACTAAATCATTGTAAACCACTATATTGTTAATTTCTTCTTTCACACGACTTTGTTCAAGTACAGAGTTGAGTTCTTTTTGTCTTTTAGGTCAAGTAGAATCATTTCCTAGTCAGTGTTAATGATACTTTCTTGTTTCCCTAGCATAGAGCACCCCCTTTGCTTGCATGAGTAGCCATAATCGGATTGAAAACTCCTAATTGTGAAATGTTAACTAAGTCAAAGACACTCAATGCTCAATACCATGACACTTCAAGAACTGTAACAAAAATTAGATAGCCTAATAAATGTCAATTTTAACTACCACCTGCCATTGTGTGTTTTTAAATTTTACCCACTTAAACACACAAAAAAAAAAACTCCAATTTCTCTTTCCACCCTGCCACTTATAATCAGTCACAACAACTAATAGATCACTGGCCAAAGGGTCCTTGATACTGATGTGGATTCTCCCATTTTGTTTACCTTTATTGAACTGTTCCTTTCACTTTTTCTGTCACAGTCTGCATCCTCTCTCGCTGGCCATTGTCCACTGTCCCTCTCTCTCTCTACACTGCCAACACAAGACACTCCCTCTGCTCAATGCACATCCTCTTCCTTCTCTCAATAGGTCACAAACATAAAAAGCATTCATCACTTACAACGCTAAAAATAAGTTTCCAAAACCATTTTAGTTTTTTCCCTCTCCAACTTGTAGTATCATCTCTATCTCACAACTAGATAACACTTAAATTTAGTATAAGTATTTGGGTATAGATTGGGAATGACATCAAGAGATGACATGATAGACATTCATAATCATGGCTTCACTCAATCCAATTCAGAACTCCACCACCACTATCTTGCTTATTACAATCATTCTTATATCTCTACTACACCATGTGCTATGCCCAGTTTCTTGTTTCATACAACCACAGCATGCAATTCCTCCAAGGGTAGGCTTGCTTTAATTGAAGTCATAGTTTTCCTGAGGTTGTTGTTTAAGAATGATTCATTTTTTATTTTTGTTCTACGCAGGACCCTTCATATGAGGAGAAAAACAGATTAGGTTCAATGCCTCCTACTTGCCACAACAAGTGCAACCAGTGTCATCCATGCATGGCAGTGGAAGTTCCATCCGTGCCTAGTCATAAACCAGTAGGTATTTCCCCGAGTGCTGCAACGCAAGGTTTCTTTCTCCAGGATAACAGGTACTCCAATTACAAGCCATTGAGTTGGAAATGTCATTGTGGTGACCAATTTTTCAACCCTTAGAAATTGTATTATGTACTCATGGAGATAGATGATTCTCACATTTGTAGAATGAAAATTGTTCCTTTTGTTTTTTCTTTTGATAAATCACCCACAAAATTTATGTAAACTTCTCTGGCGGTTTAAGTTGTTCTTTTGAATTAAAAGTAGAGTTTCATCTCATAACCGTGTGAAATTATTTTGTAATAAATAATTATATGGAATATCAATGTGAAAGCCCAATTTTACTTCAAAAATAATGCGAATTACTTTAAAAAATTGTATCTGAGTTTTTTTCTTAAATTACCTCATGATATTTTTGTTGAAGGGTCAGTGAGATTGCTTAGGTTTGCATCGAGAGATATTTGCGGCAGCATTTCTTGTGTGTATTGGAGTTTGAAATTGAACAGAATTTGTTAAAACCTGCACTCTGACTTTAAGATTGTGTCTTAAATCTAAATTTTGTGAAAGTTTATAGACTAGTTACTAATTTTGGTGTCTATAATAATAATAATCTCAAACAGATTGTTGGAGAAATATTTAAGTTGGAAGTGCAACCCTGATATATTATTGATTAGTGATTGAATATTCTTTGTACATGTGAGATGCCATAAAAGTAGTTATATCCCCTGTTTCCAATGGAACATGTAATTGTAACAAGAATAAATTGCAATTTTTGCCATGTAAAGCATATGGTTCCTGCCACTTTGTTTGTAAAACGAAATATTGGTTTATCCGTATCATAAATTGCTTTTCCAAAGTTTTATATGTTCCAAAAATAGTTTCTGAAAAAGGATAATTTTGTAAAAAAAAAAAAAAAGTGTAATATCTAATGTTCTAACTTTTGTCTAACAATCAATCCAATTAAGGATGCTCGGTTCTGTTTATAGGCCCAATCTTTGTTAGGATCCTTTCACCGGAAAGATTGAAGTAGTATTATTGTGTAGAACAATTATAAATAATACTTAATATCAGTTCAGAAATTTAAACTATTGTTAAGAAAATCACCAATTAAATAAAAAATAAAGTATTTTTTTTAATTATCAACTAATATCTTGAATCACCCATCAATGTGGAGAAAACCCAAATACTAACTCGAATGTTATTTCCATTGTACAAATAAATTTTGGACATGTGTGATAAAAAAATTTAATAAGTTCACAGAAAGGTTCATTTTGTTCTTGTTATAATGTATCATGTTAGAGGATATATAAAAGTAAGCTAACACATTTTTAAATCCTGTCTCGTGACAGCGAAACAAATATTAAAAACAATTTTTTCATCTATGGTGGAGTACCTGGTTAGGAAAGAATCGAACAAGACATATAAAGAAGAAACAAATAAATCACAGTTTTTAAGGAACAAATAAATCACAGTTTTCAATAAGGAACAAGTAAATCACAGTTTTTAAGGAAAAAAAATCTCAGTTTTCAATAAGGAACAAGTAAATCACAGTTTTTAAGGAACAAATAAATCACAGTTTTCAATAAGGAACAATTAAATCACAGTTTCCATTAAGGAACAAGTAAAGCACGAAGTTTTCTTTAAGGAACAAATAAATCACAGCAAATTTAGCAAGTTGAATTCCTTTTCATCAAGTTTATAGTTAGAGGGGGTCAAAATTTTTGAAAGCCAGATACAAACAATTATTGCATAATTTTCTCTATGTGAGTTTTGTATAAATCTCTCTCTCTCAACGTCTGATTTATCTGACTCATGGATTAATCAATTGTCATCTAATGTAGTATTTTTTAATTTTTAATATTATCATTAAAAGTATATAAAAAATCCAAATGCAAACTAGGCATGAGCATATAAAAACTTAGTATCTAAATAAATTTAATGTAATATTAGTATATTTTAATGGAGTACATTTTAATTTAACAAAAAAAAAAATCACATAAATTTATAAGATAATAATCTTTACAAGGATGTAGACTTGGAACAAATTTTTGACTTTTAGTTCATGCACCCCTCTTATTACTAACTGCGTACATGTTGGCAAAAAGACTAAAATAACCAGTACATGTTAGCAAAAAGACTAAAATAACCATATCATCACCGTTGTACCTTCATTCGACAATACCCTATGAGAGGAAGAAAAAGAATGAGAGATAATTCATTATGAAACAATCGTTTTAGAAACTATGATTTAAGTTTTGAAAAGCTTGTTTTAAAATTTTCGTTTAAAAAAAAATCATAACGCATTTCATGTGTTAAAAAAAACTTATTTTGGAAAACACATTTCAAAAAGTTTATTCCAAATGTATTATTTACATTTTGAAACACTTGTTTAAAAAAAATAATATTTGAAATAGCTTGTTCTAAAATACATATAATGTTTTTTTAGAAAGTTTGACCTACAAATTTTAGTTCACATATATCTCTTACACATATGTCTAAGGTTGAGATATTCATATGTCTAAGGTTGAGATATTTATTTTGAACAAGTATTGTTCCATAGGTAATAATAAAAATAATAATTTTGACTTTTATGAGCACTATATTTATAATAAGTATTTTAGATTCAACTTTATCACTCTTGTTAAAAAAGATTAAAAATATTAACTATAACTTTAGGATCTTACACCTGTCTTGTCGAAAAGGGATATTAAATATTGGTATTAGTTGACTTTAGTTTATTGTTTAATTAAATTTTTAGTTTATTTTCTTAAACGTTCAAATTTTGTTTTACTTACTTTTAAAAAAAATGTTCATAAAAAGTCAAATTATGAAAATTATTAAGCGTCCTCAAACTAACAACAGTTTAAAAATTTGTGGATGAAACTTTAATTTATTTTTGTAAAAATAAAGGTTTTGTACAATATTATATTTTGATGATGACACATTGATGAAATGGTGTTGTAAAATGCGTAAATAAAAACAAAAAGATGTTAGAAAGGACTCATCACATACTTTCTAATGTTGGATTGTCATAAAAGAAAAAACGAGTTAAAATAATTACTATGGTTCGCTACTTAATGAATTGGTTTCTATCATGTGCAATTGAGTTAGAAAACTCTTGTTGAAGTGTGGTCTGGTTCTCTAAGTAACTTTTTTTTTTTTTTTTATTTGTGTTGTCCTTAGTATTTAGTATGTTCATATAGTATAAATAAGTCTCGACGATGTTATTAAGGTGTGATTTGGTTTTTTAACTAAGTTTTTTATTTAAGGATTTCTTGTTGTCCTTAGTATGTTTATGTAGTATAAGTAAGTCTCGACGAAGGACATGAGAGTACATATTTATTGGTTATGCATTTGGGTAAAATGTTGCTAGTTATGGTGTATCGAAACAAAATCACCAAACATTTATGATTAGAACAAATGCGAAGCTTAATTAATCACTTTATTTTATCTAGCAAACAAACTCAGTGATGCAAATAAAGACAATTTTGTTAACAAATAACTCGAAACTATCAAAAGGAGTGTCTAATAATAATTTATATCAACTTACTAATAATACTTTATATCAACCTGTCTGTGAAAAAGTCATTTATGATAAATTTACATAGGAATACCATTAGATTGTTGAATAATAAGAGAATACTTCACTGCAAGATTTTAATATTACAAACCACAAATAAAAAACTAGACAAAACCACGTATAATATATATAATTATGAAAACACTCTTTTATTTTTGCTTATTATCTGATGTAGAAAACATTAAAACTCGAGATGTTGTGACAATATAATAATGTTATCTCAAACAACAAATTTACATGATAGATCGATGTTACGAAAGAGAAAATAAAATTTATTCACGAAATTAAACTTAACCAATAAATTTTGATTTAAATTTAAATCAAAATAAAACAATAGTTTTATAACATATTTAATCTTAATATTCCAGCATAAAAACTCACTATTTTTATTTTAGATTATCACTTTTAATATTTATGTAATTACTATAATTAGTTATTGATGTAATTTATTCAGTAATTTAAATTTGTTATTACACTTTCATTTTTTTTTTGTATTTATTATAAGCTGTAGAACGAATAAAATTATAATAAAATTACTGGTTTAATTAAACTACATTAACTTGAATACTTTTATAATTATTTGAGTTATATTATAAATAGAATAAACGATTTAAATTAAAGTAATGTTACCTATTATTTGGATTATTTAAATTATTATTAATAAATTATTTTATTTCAAAATACATTTTTCGAATCTATAAACTATAGTTATGTTTAGTTTAAACAATTGTATTTACAATTTTTAAAAACTAATATAAAAAACATTAATTTTTTTAAAATCAATTATATTTTGTATGCAATTTAATTATGTGCAAAATGGTTTAATTCAAAGTTTTTAGTAGTCGCATACAAGAAAAGCTCTACTAGACATTATTGTTTTTTTTTTTCTTTTCTTAAGATGAATAAGATGCATATATATTTAATATCAATGACATATAATAAATAAATAAATAAATAAAGTTTCTCGATCCCACAATTTATTTATTTATTTTTATAATTTCTCATACTACATGGTAATATAACGCCAACAAGAAAAAAATTATCACGGGTAATAATAAAACTAAATCCCAATGAATATTTGTTAACTTATCCTTTTTAGTTATAATTTTAACTGTTGATCGTATTTAAAATAAAAGAATAAAATATATTAGAAAACAATTTTAACATTTCAGTTAAATACAATTCCAAAAGAAATGTATATTTGCGGGAGTATAAAAAATACATCCAAATATATTGAAAGCACTATATATTTAGTTAAATATACTTATAATTTCCCATATTTTACTAAAAATATTTTAAAAAAGGTAGTTACTTATTTTTATTTATTTCTCATGACTAAATTATTGTTTAGTCACATATGACGAATAAGTATTTGCCTAAAACTATTTAAATCATGAGAAATAATACCAGAAATATCTATCAGCAAATAAAGTTTAAAAAAAGTAAGTTAGTATAATAGCAAGTAGAAATTAAACTAAAATAAAAGAAAAGTTTCTTTCCCTCCATCAATTTTCTTTTTTCTCATAAGAGGAAAGAAACGAAAAACCCTACTCTCCTCTCCTCTGCGTCTCTGCAACTGTAAAGTGTAACACTCATGGCGACGGCTTCGCATGCTCGAGCTGTGAAGTCTCTCAACAAGTCCCCTGGTCGTGGCCGTTTTGTCGTAAGCTTTCTCTCTTTTTTCTCTGTGTTCGTCTGTGAGCCTGCTTGTTGTTTTGCTAAAACCCTAAACCTCGCCGTTGTTAGAATTTACTTTGTTTTCGAATTGATAAAAAACTTTGTATCACAACTTTCCCGAAGGTTTTGTTGGAAATTTGTTCTCTGTATTCTATGTTGTTTTGTATTATTTGCCTCGGCATTTTTTTTTCTAATTTTGAAAACATTGAATGCGCAGTTCAAGTCATTCTCCGACAGAGTAGATGAGATTGATATCAATGTATATCGAAGCCTCGAGAAGGTCAAAGCCGAGCCATCTGAGGGTTCTTCATTTTTTAGAGACTGCCTTATAGAATGGAGGGTATGTTCTAAATATAAAATTATATTTTGTTTATTTGCATTTGCCGAACCTTATTCTGCTGTTATGAACTGCTACGGACTTTAAGCAATGACTGATAATAAGAAGTTGCATGCTAACCTGAATTGATTCTTTTAGAATAAAAATTGTATGAAGAAAAAAAATTTGCTGATTTTTGTTATTAGCATGATCTTCTACTCCCTTTCAGTTAATCGTCGTATAAATGATTTGCTTTAATTTGTCGAAATACAGGAGTTGAACACCGCTGAGGATTTTATTTCATTGTATGAAGAAATAATGCCTTATACACAAACATTGCCCCTTGTGCTGTTGCACAAGGAATCTTTAATCTCAAAGCTTCTTTCTAGGTTGCACATTAAAGCAAGGTTATCCCTTGATGCAATTCTCAGGTATGCGAATGCCAATCTTTTTCAAGGATTACTTCGTTTTTGCGTGATTTGGAATTGTATCGGTTAATATGTCGAAATGGAAACAATGAATAAATCATATATTACCATGTTTTGAAAATGTTGAACACGGTAACTTGTAATGTGATTGTGGCCACTATTTTGCATTCGTTGTAGTAACAACAATTTTGGTGCATTCCTGACTTTCATTGAGGACCAATTATTAGTTTGAGCATTATGTGCACATTGATTGGTTCATTTGGTATTCTTTTTGAGTGATTGAATTCGGTTGTGTGATTTTCACAGTATTGAATATAGTTGTATAATTATTCTGTTCTAATTACGATATACAGGAGTAAATATTAAATAGTATTATTTTTTACGTATTTTGATTTATACCAGTGTTATAGCTTGGTCAGGGCAGTGGGTTAGTGTATCGTTGGTTGAGTCAAGTATTTCATTGGTCAAAATGTATGAACCAATATATGTTAAAATTTCCAAAAATTCGTAACTTGTAAATTTCATACTTCTAGATATTATAGAAGAATTCATGCTAATCCCATCGCTTAAAAATTTGGGAAAATCCACAACCGCTCGGTTTGCACTGGTTCTATAACATCTCCTACCCAAGAAACAACTTGAAACAATTCTAACAATGGTTCCTCTATAGCATCTCCAATCCAACAACCAACTTGAAACTATTATATCAGTAATTCTTGATCAAACTGGTTCAATTGGCTGGTTTGAGTTGATTTTTAAGAGGACGACTATGTAAGACATAACACCTGTCAATTCTGTAGCCAAGCTTGCCACAATGGTCACACTTGTGATGCTCTTTGCCGGCTTGCGAGGGTGATTGCTATCATCATGTTGAGATACCAAGCAAAAGATCCATCATGAGCGCAAGTAGGTATATCAGTGTTTGTTTACTTGTCACATGCAAAAGGGTGGAACAAGTGGAAGTAAAATTGGACACAACAAGAGATTTCAAAATCTGATCATGGACATGGGAATACTCTTCGAGAAGCCCATGTAAGGCCTATAACATGAAGAAGAACTTAGACCTTTGCTCTAGTTCTTGAGAAGGAGTGGAGACAAGAGACAATAACTCATTGAAATCATGAAGAAGAGCATGAACTTTACACATATATTCCGCCATTGTACCATCAAGGTGTCTGGGGAAACAATATTGAGGAGACTTTGACATACATCATAGAGACGTTGAGTATCATTGGTGTACAATAATTTGGCGTGTTCCCAAACTTGTTTTGTAATCATAAAGATGAGTAAATAGTAGACTTGAGAACAATGCTTATTTCAACATGAATTTTTAACTAACGAGAAACCTCATTTTTAGCAATATTGGCCACATTCTGGTAAGATGATCAACATAACCCTGACTCTTAAGCCATAGTTTAATGTTTGAGTCACAAGTATCATAATTAGTTCCATCCAATTTGTCAATGGACATATGGATATTGACATAACTACTATAGATGGATGGATTAGGCATAGTGACTGCAGAAGAGGTCATAAACGAGGAGAGAGAAAAACCCTTACATAACAAACTGGCTCCGATTAACAGGATAACTAGATCCACAAAAAGAACAACGGGTTGAGTCTGTTGCCGATCCAAACAAAGGCTGTGGGTGGCGGCGGAGAAAGTCACTGGTAAACAATGGTTCTACCGAGAAAAACAAGAATTTAACCTAGCTTTAGATTCCATGTTAAATAAAAAATATGGACTAAGTCTGTTACATCCAACAATAACAATCAGGTAGCTTTGAACTTGGTTAACTAATGGCTGGCTGTTTCTTTTTTCAGTTCTTTTTTTCTGGTGTTCTATTGTTTGACAGCTGCTGCCAATAAATCTCAAGTCTTTGTTTTTACAGGTTAATTGCTGCTTTATCCAGGGATCTCCTCGAGGAATTTGTTCCGTAAGTTGCTTAACATTTTGACTAGATTTGTATCTTGGGTTTGCCATTGTCAATTGCCAAATCTTGTATAGTACTTGCACAATTATATTGTATTGAGAATTCTCTGATGGTTTTTTATTCATTACGGATATGGGTTTTGCTAGGCTATTGCCAAGAATTGTTGATTCTTTAGTATCACTTCTTGAGAATGGTGGTGATAGGGAGCCAGATATCATTGAGCAGGTATATTCTATGATTTTGGAAAATGTTATTATGGGGCTAACTTGCTGTTCCTTTCTTCTTTGGTAGTTTCTTTAGTTCAGTGTGAATTTTTAAAATGTTTATTTTTATACAGATATTCATGTCATGGTCCTACATCATGATGTATCTGCAAAAATATCTAACACGCAACCCATCAGAGGTGCTCAAGTGAGTGATTCAGTTTTGCTCTTGTAGTTTTTTTTGTTTCTTTTTGAACTTAACTATTCTGCAACCCTGAAATTATCTGGGAAGTGTAAGCTGATCTGCATCACTTTGTTAAGTCTGAAGGATTAATTTAATTTGCGTTAGATTGAATATGGACTAGTACTAACTACTTACACTAAGTTGATCTCATTTGATCACAGAGTTTTAGAGTAACCTTTCCTTTCCTTCATTGGGCATTTTTATAATTTATTATTGTAATATAATTTTTAGATTTCTGAATGAGCAATTTTGTGATGAAGCAGAAAGCAACTTATAGCATAAATCCTAGAAACTGTAATTTATACAAATGAGACTTCAATATAAGTTTTTGACGACTTAGTCATAATGTAGTCCAAGGAGACTTGGTGTGCAAACATGGAAGGGCCGTTAATTTAAGCTACAGGCTACAGCTGCCATAAAGTTGTAACACAATCTGAATATTGAATGTAAAACAAAATAGACTGGGTCTAGTACTGATTTTATTGTGATGTCGGCTTTCAGAAAAGATGTGCATGTATATTAACCATACAGGACTGTTAACTAGAAAAAATAAGATTAGCAAGCGTTGAACGAAGTTTAAAGCACTGTTAGTGGCCTAGAAGAGGGAGTGTGCAGTTTGAAAAGGAGCGAAGGCATTTTAAGTAGCTAAAGCATAAAACTTAAGTTAAACCTCTGTACACTGGGCAATAGATCCTCATGCACAAAAGTTGCACAACTGGTTGTGTCATTTCTTTCTTTTTTGGGTTATATAGCTTTAATAGACTCAATTATTCTCATGCCCATTGACTGGAAGTGTGTGCAAATGAGAAAGCCAGCCATTTACCAAAATGTTGAAATTATGGCCACCTTTCTTACATCCATTGCTGGGAAAGTTGTGCATCATCTTTTTTTTGCAATTTGATGCACCTCAGGATACCTGATCATATTGTCTCTAAGGGTACTGGGGTAACACTGCTAGGTCCTAGGAATGGGAAAATGGCTAGGATTGCTAAACCCGTTATTGGGAACTTGGAAAAAGTTATCTTGACTAGTGAGATAGGTTTAAAGGACAAATGATTGATTATATATATATATATATATATATATATATTTGTTTATTGTTTATTTATTTTAAAACCAGCAACTAAATTAAAAATATGATTTTTTCTAACTTTGTAGTTGTTTTTCTTGACTTTGATTCTTCAAGGGTCACGTCAAGACTGAGGTATTATCCTAAGGAATATGTCCAACAATTCATGGCAGAAGCTATGTCATTTGTTTTGAGGAATGCCCCAGACGAGCAGCTTCAAAGAGGTATTCATGCCATTGACTACTTTTTGTTGTGGATACGTTGGTTTCCCCATTTTCTGTCTTGTTAAATCTCTCTCTTTCTCTGTAATTAAACTTATGTTGATTTGTTTTGTGATTGTAAAACTCCTAATTTGTTTTATGGGTCAGGAATCAGGAGAGTAATTGATGATGCAGTGAAAAAACCATCTCTGTGTAGAGAATCAGGTGTTGTGGCATTGCTTTTTAATATTATGAAAGGTTACACATCCAGGTTCCATTCAAAAGCAGAGCGAGTGTTACAATTGTTGACCAGTGAAGCAATTTATCCTAGTGGTGATAAAGATAACCAAGGTAAGCTTGTGCTCTTGTTAAATACCCTAGCATAACTATGTTAAGGTAAATACCCTGTCCTCATCTAGTGGGATAATAGCCTTTTATTGTCATATCTCATAAGTTTCTCTATATAATCTTTATTAAAACTTGTGGGATTCTCCTGACAGATTATTTTCTCGTATAGGTGAGTGATGCATCCTTTACAGTGGTCTATTGGCGTTTGGCCATGTGTATATATAAATTTGTGATTGATTTGTTATGCATTGTAACCATATTGTTTCTTATATCTACCTGCTTCTTTTTCAGATTCAATGACCATTCTGAAAATTGTTAAATCTGTCTTCAAGAAACTGTGTGAGAAGATGGAGTCTAAGGAGTTGAATTTGGTGTGGAATTGTTTATGTAAGGAAGCAGATGAATGTCTTAATACTGGAAATGTCAGGCACTTAAGACATATTTTATCAGTACTTGTGTCAGCTATAAAGATGCAAAATGGGCAAAAAGTGTCTGGTAAGTTGAAATACTTTGTTTTAAACTTATCTTTTTGGTCTGTTCAGCTAAGTTGAGCCAGTTGTCAATGACAATACAATGAACTATGGTAGTTTTATAGTGAGCTAATCACAACCTTGTATTGAACAATACATTAAATTTTAAGTTTGTTCAAGGAATCTGCCATAATTTTTTTCTTTTCTTTTTATTATTTAAATTTTTGGTAGCATTGGGAAGGAGCATGTGCCTAATCCCTTAGGTCCTGGAAATGTACTGTTAATCCCTTTCAACAAAGTAGGCTTACTGGACTTGAACTGAACCAATGTTATAGAAAATCCAGTATGGCGGCGCCATGGCGGAATGCGGTGGCGGTTTTACAGCCAACCGCCATCCCATCACGGTGGCGAATCAGCTTTTCTGTGGCGGTTGCTTTCCGCTTAACGTGATGGCAGGACGAATCGGAAATGGCGGAAAAGTGCATCAGCGCACGCTGCGACCGTGGAGGCGCGGCATGCGTGGCGGCCGCAGAGACGGGGCGGTTGCAGAGGATCGGCGGTCGCGTCAGACGGAGGTGCGGTGAACGGAGGTGCGGCCGACTGAGGTGTGGTGCAGGAGAAGGTGGCTGGCTACCTAACCCTAATTTAAAGTTACAGTGATAGTAATTGGGCCTTACCGGCCCAATTAATTTAACTTATAGGAAATTAACCTATAAATTAATTCACAAATTTTTATCCCCTTTATCATTCACTACTGTTATCACTACCTACTGTCCACTGCCTGCCGCTGCCGACCACCGTCGACGACTGCTGCTACTGACTTTTATTCTTATTTTTGCAATACAATTATATTTTTTTAATATAGTTAAAAATTTAAGACATATATATTATGTTTTATTATTATTTTATGTTTTAGACATAATAATATTATCAATTATGATTGTCTCTTATGTTATTTTTGCAATACAATTATATTTCTGTCTTTTTAAAATATTTATATGTATATATTTCTGTTTTTTTTTTAAATATTTATATGTATATATTGTATATTTTTTTTTACCTTAATACTTCCGCCAAAACCTGTTATAGTTTCCGCTATAAAATTATAAAGGATTTTTGGGTTCATCGATATTTTCCGTCGATAACACTGAACTGAACCTTTTCGTCCTTTAAGGCTACAGTTTTGCCTCGGTGTCCAACTCCTTGTTGGTTATCATTACAATTTTAATTCACGGTTTTGTTACTACATGGTTATATGTTTGACTTCTGCTTGTGAGCTAGTGGGCTTATCTTCATCACTTATTAAGAGTACGTGTATTAATTGGTAATAAATAAGAGTTGGTGAATTGGTTGAGTTGAGTTCTTTTCTGCTGTATGGTGGCTTGAGATCATCTCTGATATTTTCTTTTGGTTGCCGAGTAGATTGTGCAAACAGTAATTTTTTATCTTAATGTAATGTTTTTGACATAGGGATAGTGCACATATTCTTTACTTTAAAAAGTTGCTTGAGTTGTTGATGTGGTTTTCATTGATTTTAATTGCATTTACTTTTGGCAGATTATAAGCCTGTGTTGAAACTGGCTTTGCGGCTTGTGCAGACATTTACCAAACCTGATGGAGTTATGGATTCACAAGATATGCATTTAGTTATTGATAGAATTTTGAAATTAATGTTGGCCATTCTCAAAGGACTCTGTAATTGCAATACCTCAATGATATCAGAGTGTGCTCTCCAGTGGGCTCCAATTTTTAAATCAGGAAGCTCAAGGTAATTACTGCAACAGTACAATTGCGATATTGGCATTCTATTTAGATTGTTTCTATACCTCTTGACATGTTTGAGCTTGGGTTCCAGTTTGCTGTGTTTCATTCGAGAACTGCTACATGAGGATCTTTGTTTACTTCATTTCAGAAGTAATGTTATAAGGTAACCTTGTAATTCGGTGTGACTTTGCATGATCTAATTGTTTATCATACTGTACACACATAAATACTTGACTTCTGTGACTTTGTTTTAGTGCAATGAATGATTTGATGGAGATTTCAGAGGAAGAGGTCATACATTTGTTACAGTCTTTCTGTGAGAAAATGCAATTAGACATACGTAACTCACACTTTGTCAATGGAACAAGTGAAGAAGCACCACTGGCTAGAATTTGCAGCCGTTTGGAAGAGATAATCAGTTGTTGGAAGGGAAAAATAAACGATATTGCTCATGCTGATGTATCATGTGAAATTGATGAAGGAAAGTTGGCACTTTTGTGGGGAGCCGTGAGCTGCTATTCTCATATGTCTATTGTTGGTGGCAATCCATCCTTGATGGTGGAGCTCATGGATGCTTTAGATTATCTTCTGACTGCCAAAGCTGGTATTCCTTTATTCCTCTATTGTTTCTAATATGATTTTCTGATGAATAATTGTGTAAAAACTCATGTCTAGGCTATATTAAAGCTGGTATTCCTGTGTTTCAACTAGATTGAGTTTTCTGTCATAATTTGAACTGGAACAGACCTTATTAAGAATGAAAATATAAGCCCACACAGCAGGCCCAAGAAGAGGATTCTACTATTCCGAAATAGTCCTTTTTCTATTGCAAAAGCTGGCTCCTCTCTCTCTTTTCCGCGTGCTGTTTTTCCTTTGCTGAAATGTTGTTTCTCGGTGGTGAAACTGGTTGGTCTTCCGTGTTGGGACTTGATTCAATTCTTTGCTGTCATTTGTATTGGATGACCATGGAGAAAACCCTCTTTACTGGAGGCAAAGGATCTATCAAAGCACTTGAATGTGAATGACTGTAAATCTCTCATTGAGTCCTTTGCGAAAGTGGATGATAAAGTTCTAGTTGTGATAAATCTTTGTTGAGCAGGTACCCAAAGTTATAGGGCGATGGTTGTCTAATTCTTACCAAATAGATTTAACTTTTGTGTAGCAGTCTGTCACTTCAAAGTTCTCTGTTTCGGGCTATACACCTCTTCCTGAAATTCCGCTATGCGGAGCAAGTCTCCATGAGAAATCCACTCTTTCAGGTTGTTCCAAATATCAAAAGCTTGATCAAAGTATATGACGCTTTCAAAGGTGAATGGAGAGTGGGAATTTGTGAGCCATAACATGATCTGAGTGTTGCAACGCTCCCAGGCTGCATACACAGGGTCTGTGAGTGCAGGGATGGAGACAGATCCAATATGGATCCCAATTTGTCCTTGGAGACAAGAGCCATTCTAATTGACCTGGACCATGATGGTAGTTGTTACCATTCAGTGCTGCAGTGACAATGATTCAGGTAGGGCTCTCACTCAGATGGATTGACTTGATGGATTTTGGCTTGCATCTTGCAGTGATTTGTTTTGTGGTCATGACAAGTTGCAGTGCAGAGCTCCGGGTAGGAGCTATGATACCACATAAGAAATATGGATAAAAGTGGACAATATGATGAGGAATACTCTGTATATTCCCATTGATGATGACACCAAATATCTATCTATCTATACACACACAGCACAATGGAAACAGCACATGGGGAGCCAGCCGCTGTAAATGAATGAGGACTATTTTGGAAGAGTAGAATCCTCCTGGGCCTGTTGTGTGGGTGTATTTTCTGATAGAACTGGAATGGACCATATTAAGAATGAAAATATCTGGTTGTGAGTTTACTCTTGGGATTATTGTATTTGTTAATATTATAATTATTTTTCTATTTTGCATGCTATGCTGTTGAATTCTGTAGGTAATAAAAATAGAAACTATAATTACTTTTATTATCTTGTTTCTTTCTCTGTTTGGCCTGCAGGTTATATTGAAGATATGTCTAAAAGGGCCTTGGTAAGCATTATAGGTGCTGCATTAAGTTCTTACAACAGATTGTACAACAACAGTTTCTGTGGAGCTGACCAAACTGGGAAGTTTTTAAGTCTTGCAAAACGATATAAGTCGTCTCCACCAGTGTTGTCGGCTGTTGCTGGTTATTTGGAATTCAAGTACGGGTAGGTGAACATGTGTTAAAGTTAATTGCTTTTAGACATTTCTTGTTTTCCACTCAAGTATAGACCAAATTTGGTCTTTAAAGTAAAACATAGGTCAATTTTCTGAACTAAAGTAACCATTACTGTTTCCTTGTATCAGGGACTATATGTATGCTGTTTGGTCATTTCAGTTTCTAAAATGATACTTTTGTAAGATTAGGGACTAAATTGAGCACTTAACATAACTTTTACAAATAATTTGGTGTTATACTCTCTTCCATTCTTTAGTAGTCCAATTTTGTCTATATGTTTATTAATAATATTTCTTTACTTGTGTAACTCTCACTTTCATATCACAGTTCTTCATTGGATGACAATGGGTGTAGAACTTATCATTCAGAGCTTGAAGAAAAGATAGCAGATGCAGTGGCCATTTTTTTTGATAATTTGTATCACTCAGACAAGGAGATTCGCGTTTCAACTCTAAAAATACTTTGCCACTATAAACCTTTAGTTTGGGAAAAGTCTTCAGTGGATCAGCCAGCTGATATGCAAAGGAAAACTGAAAATAATGTACATACCTTTAAAATAACGTTGCATTTTTTTTTTTTCACTTAAGCCTTGGAATGTTAGTGTGTTTTCTCTGAAATGACAGGCTCTGCTGTTGCTCCTTTCCCTTGAAACAACAACTATTTCAATTTCTACAAGCAGAAGCGTTCAGCTATTGATTTCCAAGATTCAGATGGAACTATCTGCTGGAAGGGTTCCAAATATATATGTGCCTCTGGTTTTGAATGGATTGCTGGGCGTCTTGAATAATCGATTTAGCTACCTATGGACTCCTGTATTGGAATGTATTTCTGTCTTGGTTAGCCTACATCTTTTACGTGTATGGGATAGTTTCGTTGATTATATTGAAAGGTGTCAAGCAATATTTCTTACCCCTCCTAGCTTGCACGGGAATGGTAATGGTGCATTGTTTGATCATCCAGCTGGTATGTTTGAACTTCATCGACATTGTACATAATGTTTCTCATTCCTCCCCCATTTATTTTTGTGTTCAGGATGTCCTAGGTGTGAAACTTGGACACTATTTTATATATAATTGATAATTGGTTGGTGAATTTGACTTGAGCTTAATATATTCTGTGAAATTATATGTTTGCATTTAGTTGAGTTGGTAATACTTTATAAAAAAAGGATATTTGTTAAACTTTGTAATTTTTTTATTAAAAAAAGTTTAAAGTCATAATCTTTAATAATATCAATATAAATCAAAATGACAAAATTTTAACTGTTTCTGTTTTGGGGTGGGTGTTATGTAACAAAAGTTTACCATTTAAGTAGTTTTTTGAGATTATGTTAATGATATGCCATCCTGCAGGCTTTGTAATCAAGTTGATTTTGCTTTCCAGGTCTACTTGATTGTTTCAAATATTTTGTCTGTCATGCATCTGACAGCACACCAACTGTAACAATATTAGCACTTTTACTGCAAGCTTTGCAAAAAATTCCAACTGTTATTGAACCCCGCACTCGGCAGTTCATTCCTTTATTTTTGAAGTTTTTGGGCTACAACAATCTTGAGCTTGCAAGGTAAGTATTTGCTGTATTTTATCCCCTTCATGAAACTTGACATTGAATTATGTGAACCTCATAAATTTGACCAAAATTACTGTACTTGACTACTTTTTTCCATTGCAAATGAAACTGCAGTGTGGGATTGTTTGATTCTGTTTCTTGTGGAGGCAAAGAGTGGAAGACCATATTGAAAGAATGGTTAAACTTGTTGAAGCTCATGAAAAATCCTAAGTCATTTTACTGTAGCCAGTTTCTTAAGGAGGTTCTGCAGAATAGGTTGATGTGCAATTCAATTATGTATCTTTTAGATTCTGCAATGTTTTGTTCATCACTTAAATACACTTATCTAGAGGGTCTCCTATCTTAAACATAGTTCTTTTTTTGTATACTTTTTGGTTTTGGGCATTTGGCAGGCTTTTAGAAGAAAATGATCCTGAAATACAGATGAGAGTTTTGGATTGCCTGTTAATCTGGAAGGATGATTATATTTTACCATATATTGAGCATTTAAGAAACTTGATTAGTTCCAAAAATTTAAGGGAGGAACTGACAACATGGAGTTTGTCTAGAGAATCTGAATATATTGAAGAATGCCACCGGGCTTATCTTGTGCCATTAGTTATCCGTCTTTTGATGCCAAGAGTAAGAAAGTTGAAAGGACTTGCATCTCGAAAGGTATGCTCAATTTGAGTATCTTGAGGTTGTTTTAAATTATTGCCATCCTATTTCTTTGATTTGCCACACATTTTTTTATTCATTTTCCTTTTACTTTGTAGACTAATGGTTTGTCATCTTATTTTCAGAAAGCAAGCATTTGTCACCGGAAAGCTATTCTTAGTTTCATAGCTGGACTTGATGTCATTGAGTTGCCTCTTTTCTTTGCACTACTGATAAAGCCCTTGCAGATAGTGAAGAAAACAGATGGGCCTGCTAATTTGTTTTGGACTTTACCTACACATTCCATTAATGAAGTTCAAGATGCTGCTTTGTTGGAATATTTTACTGTTGACAATATAGCAAACCTATCCTGGAAAAGAAAATATGGTTTTTTGCACGTCATTGAAGACATTGTTGCAGTTTTTGATGAATTGCATATTAGGCCCTTTCTTGATCTTCTAATGGGCTGCATTGTCCGGTTATTGGAGAGCTGCAGTTCAAGTCTTAATGCAAATTTGAACAGGCTTCCTTCAGAGCAGCACAATTGTAGTACTAACTCAAACTCTATGGGGGAGGACAGTGTGCCAACAGACCAAATCCAGGTAATATTATAGTCTGCTGATTCAATTTTGTGTAGTGAACCATCTAAATAAACTTGAGAATAAAATGAAATGTTTCAGGGCTGATGTTGGCATAAATAATGATTAGCACGGTTTAGAAAAATAATTTTTTATGCATAGTTTATAATATTGTTAAAGATCCCAGATCGACATGAGAATGAAATGAATGTTCAGGGCTGTTGGTGTGATAAATAATGGGTAGCTCTGCTAATTGGTGTGTTTTAATAAAATTAACCTTTTTATATATACTTTATCATGTTAGTTGTAGATACCATATCAACTAAAGATTTGATCAAATTATAGTATATAAATTCATGCAAATGTCTTCTTGCAAGTTGGTTTTGTCGGATTGAGTCAGGGCTTAATCCACTTTATAATAATGCTTTTTTCTATCCATCTTTGTGTATGTTTCAGTGCTAGTATTGTTGCTTTCCCAAGTTGCCTGTTTTGATTGTTTGTTGTTTCCTTCTTGTTGCTTGATTAAACATTGCTGAGCTACTGGATGGCATTCAATATTATTGTTTTCAATTTATTGCAGATCAGCGGTAATTTGAATCAGCTGAAGGATATGAGATCTCTGTGCCTGAAAATAATTTCTCTTGTACTCAATAAGTACCAAGATCATGAATTTTGTTCTGATTTGTGGGAAAGATTCTTTTCTGCAGTAAAACCGTTGATTGAGAAATTCAAACAGGAGACTGCTAGTAGTGAGAAACCGAGTTCACTGTTATCTTGCTTTTCGTCAATGAGTGCAAACAATAAACTTGTGGCATTATTATGCTGGAACGAAAGTCTTGTACGAGATATATTTTCCATTATCTCGGTCAATTCGGCTTCTGAAGCTGTTATATATTGTGTTTTAAAGTTTGTTGAAAACTTGTTAAGTCTTGACAATGAGTTTAACGGTGAAGACAATGCTGCTCAAAGAGTTATACTTTCAAATATAGAAGTACTGATGAACAGCATGTGCTGTTTATTTACAAGAGATAATGCAATCAAGAGGTATACTAGTTGTTGTATTTACTTGAGCTTTTACTATTTGTTGCATAATAAATTATTTTAACCTTGTAAGTGTGCTTGTTACTTCTAACTCAGTTCTCAGCTTCTGGACTGGGTATGGTAATTGTATTTTACTCCTTCGTGAGATAACTTAACCACTTAACAATGATATACTGTGATTTTTTCGGCAAAATAGAATTTCAGTTTAGTTGACAACGGGATCAGGACAATGATGATTATGAACTGTAAAGGGCAGAAGGCACAAAAAGTAGTTTTTACATATGACCAAGTATCTAAGATCAACATAGTCAAGAGCCTTTGTCCGATCAATTTTTGCATCTAGACCAATGTTGAAAATATGAACTTATGGAACTGGATAACTGGTCATTAGTTTGTTAAGAAGTTGTTTTGGTTATCAAAGCTTGCTGTTTGTTACGTTGCAGAGAGCTTTATATTATGTTAGATATAGACCAATCGTTCGTCTTCATCCAACAACTCAAGCCTGCTAGGAGAATTGATCCTTGAGATATAGTAGTGTCCCCATGATTAAGTGGTTAGGAATTCCTTGTTGCTTCCATTCTTCTAAATAATTGTGCTTTGTCAATGCTTCTAAATATAATCCTGTATCAACAGGATTAGGATTCCAAATGGAAAAAATACTTTTGCATAATGCATTTGGCAGTTTCTAGTGTATGATGCAAAGCAGAAGAGTGAGTGAACTTGATCAGATTATATGATAAATAACAAGATTAAGTACTGACATATTTAGCAAGTGTGTGGGCGTGATAATTTTATCATACGGAGGAAATATGTTTTTATGTATAAAGAACACATGCTTTGTCAATGCTTCTAAATAATCCTTTATCAATAGGAGTAGGGTTCCAAGTGGAACAAATACTTTTGTAGATACATTTTGCAGTTTTTAGTGCTAGAGACAGCAGCAGAGTGAGTGAACTCAATCAGATTATTTGATAAATAACAAGATTAAGTACCGACATATTTAGGAAATCTGTGAAAATGATAATTTTATCATATGAAGGAAACATGTTTTTATGTATAAAGAACACATGTTGAAAAATGAGGACTTCAATACTTAATGTTTTGCTCTCTTTATTCTTTGGCAGAAAGCTGATCAAATCTCCTGGAGAGACAGTGATAAGAATTTTCAAATTTTTACCCAAGTACATCAGGGAGGCAGAGTTGGCAAAGCAATTTGTGGACATATTGCTTCTGTTTATGGATAAGAAAATTCAAAATTCTGGTGAGACAATATTGTATATCCACACTTGTCTGTTTTCATCCATTGCCTTTTTACCAACTTAATTTCTGCATTGCCATTGAAACTCTTATATGGTTATATTGTAGATGTCTGGGTTGAAGCTTTGCAAATCATTCAAAATATTTTACCAACACTAGGACATGGAAGTACCACTAAAATTCTAAGTGCCGTTTCTCCATTATATATTTCGGCTGAGTTGGATATGCGATTGAGAATATGTGATCTTCTTGATGCTCTTGTAGCTTCTGATGCATCTTTACTCTCGGTGGTAATCACTGTTCTTTTATCTCCCTTGATCCATGCATGACACTTTTGGACAAAGCATACCACATTCCGTCTTTAATTTTTCTCTGCTATTTCATTGGGATGCAGGCAAAACTTCTCCGTCAGCTGAATACTACGTCTACTTTGGGTTGGCTTGATCATGATGCTATTTTAGATGCTTACAGAATCATTAATATTGATTTCTTCAGAAACGTTCAAGTGGAGCAAGCATTACTTATTTTATCACATTGTGTGCATGACATGTCATCAGAAGAAACAACTTTTATGTGTAGTGCGCATAGTTCACTGCTGTCTTTTGTTGATTTTTCTGCTCTCATCCTTCACGAAGAAGAAAACAGTGAAGAACATATGTCAGCGATGAAAAACATTGATAGTTGTTGGACAAAATCTTGCATCCAGCGTGTAGCTAAGAAATTTCTCTTGAAGCATTTGGCAGATGCGATGGATGGATCACTTTCAGTTATAAAGGTACTTGTTACACTTCTGTCATAAATCCTTTTTAAGTTAGTTACTGCATCATAATTATACAAAGTTCGGGCATACACAAGCATATAGTTGTACTTTACTTTCTCCTGTGTCTACCTTTGTGGCATTAGTCTGTCTCACATATGAGTAGGAAATCTGTTGCCGTTCCTAATTTTTAGCAAGGTGTCATAAATAATTTTTAGGTTTTAGGTATTGTGTCATAGTTATATGAAATATATGTGCATATAGTTGTATTGTACATTCTCCTGTCTCCCTTTGCGGCACTAGTCTGTCTCATATATAAGGGGCAATTTGTTGCCATTCCTAATTTTAAACATGGCGTCATAACTCATTTTTAAGTGTTAGTTGCTGTATCATAGTTGTATGATGTTCAGGCATATGTGCCTATAGTTGTATTGTATTGCATATTCTCCAATATCTCCTTTTGTGGCAGTAGTCTGTCTCACATATTACTAGGCAATTTGTTGCCATTCCTAGTTTTTATCATGGCAAGGACAATGGGAATAGTAAACTTTTAGATGTGACACGACCTAAATTTTAAATAAGCAGGTGTATATAGTCCTTTATGTTTATGCACCGGTTTATGTTGTTGCAGGGATGGATAAAATTGTTACATCAAATGGTGTTGAAGCTTCCAGAAGTGTCTAACCTTAAATCACTTATGGTCTTGTGCAACGAAGATGGTGAAGAAATTTTTTTTGACAATATAAGTGACTCAGTGGTATGCTTTTGTTCCGAACATTTTATGGTTATATGTTACTATCATTATTTTCTAATGAAACAACTTTCTTTCGCCTTTGCTTATTGTAATCAGAAACACTATCAACTTTAATTCTTGAAGAGTTGAGTTTTACTTTGAGCACTGTTCTGTTAGTAAGATGGTTGTAATCTGTGACCGACTCTGAAACTATAATGCACCGATACTTCAATTTGCTTCACATATCCGTGTATGATACTTTTCTGATACTGATACTCTAAGATACTTCACCAAAGTGTATTACGATGTTTCTAAACCTATGAAACACCAATTTGTTTAGTGTATCGGATGCTTATACTTTTCGATACCTCCCCAATATATGTGGATGAACTATCCAATCTATTAAAGCTTTTATATCCAATAAAACTACAAAAAACATGTAAGTATGTGTAATATAGAAACATATAAACATTGTATCTTCATAAACCACAGGGAGAGATCGTTCTTTATGAATTATTTTAAAAAAGTAATCAGATTGATAGCATTATTCCTATATTTAAATGATATAAAGTAATTTATGATGACGGCAATTTATTAATTTTTATTTTGCCAATGTCTAACAATGTGATTTTAATTTGGATTTGCACAGTTGCATTTATATATTCATTATGTTCTATGAATTTTTATATATTTTTAAATTATATCTTGCATGTGTCACTAGTTCTGCTGCAGTGATTTAAATGCTTGCAAAATGCCTCATGTGAGTACATTTGACGTTGCAGATACGTAAGAGAGTTAAGGCGTTGTCATGGTTTAGGAATGTTGTCAGTGTGAACAAGCTTTCAGAGGTAGTAACAATATATCCTTTCAAATAGAAGCATTTTTCCTACATATAGAAATTTAATTATATTATTGTTTACTTCCAGTTCATCACTGAGAAAGTATTCATGCGACTCTTCTTCAACATGCTGTTTGATGAGAAAGAAGAAAAGGCAGAGCATATGAAAAATGCATGCATGGAGACCATTGCTTCTGTAGCTGGTCAGATGGGATGGAAATCATACTATACATTATTGATCAGATGTTTTCGAGGTGCATCCAGTACTCCAGATAAACAGAAACTCTTTATACGTCTAATTTGCTGTATTTTGGACAAATTTCACTTTTGTGAACATCCTTATAAAAAAGAACCTAAGGAATCATTGGATGGGGTTTCTGACGTAGAGATGACGGATACTGATGTGAGCAAAGAGATACAAACATGCCTATATAAAATTGTGCTTCCCAAGATTCAAAAGTTACTGGATTCTGAATCTGAAAAGGTCAATGTAAATATCAGTCTTGCTGCACTGAAGCTACTTAAATTACTTCCTGGAGATGTGATGGACTTGTATCTTCCAACAATTGTTCATAGAATAGCAAACTTCTTGAAGAGCCATCTAGAAAGCATCCGTGATGAAGCTAGGTCTGCATTGGCTACTTGTTTGAAAGAACTTGGATTGGAATACTTGCAATTCATTGTCAAGGTTTTGCAATCTACCTTGAAGCGAGGATACGAACTTCATGTCTTGGGATATACGCTCAATTTTATTTTGTCCAAGTGTCTTTCAACTCCAGTTGTTGGAAAGATAGATTACTGTTTGGAGGATCTGCTTTCAGTGATAGAGAATGACATTCTTGGAGAAGTTGCCGAGCAAAAGGAGGTGGAAAAGATAGCTTCAAAAATGAAAGAAACAAGGAGAAAAAAGTCATTTGAAAGCTTGAAATTGGTGGCCCAAAATGTAACATTCAAAAGCTATGCCCTGAAGCTCCTTGCACCTGTGACTTCTCATTTGCAGAAGCATATCACACCAAATGTAAAAGGAAAATTGGAAAATATGTTGCATCATTTGGCTACTGGAATTGAAAGTAATCCCTCTGTAGATCAGACTGATCTGTTTATCTTCATTTATGGCATTGTTGAAGATGGACTAAAAGACGAAATCAGTTGGCATGAAAATAAGTTGTTGAAATTGGAAGACAAAGATAGCCATGTTAAAACAAAAAGAATTTCTAAAGGCCATGTTGCTAAGGGCTTGTTGTGTTCACATCTTATTACAGTGTTTGGTCTCAGAATATTTCACAAACGTATGAAGAGTATGAAACAGGATGTAAAGGATGAGAATACTTTATCCTTATTAGACCCTTTCGTCAAACTTTTATGTGATGGTTTGTCTTCTAAGTATGAAGATATCCTGTCTACTTCCCTTGGATGCCTTGCTATATTGGTAAAGTTGCCTTTGCCATCCCTTCAACAACATGCTGAGAGAGTAAAGGCTTCTCTGTTGGATATTGCCCAGGGTTCGGTGAGCTCTGGCAGTCCTTTAATGCAGTCATGTTTGACTTTGCTGTCTGTGCTTTTGAGGAACACCAAAATTTCTCTCACCTCAGATCAAATAAATTCATTACTTCATCTTCCTATATTTCTTGATCTTGAAAAAAATCCGTCATTGATAGCCCTATCACTCCTAAAGGGTATTGTCAGCCGCAAGCTGGTGGTGCCTGAAATATATGATCTTGTTACTAGGGTTGCTGAATTGATGGTGACAAGTCAAATGGAACCAATCCGCAAAAAATGCAGTAAAATTCTGTTGCAATTTCTGCTTGATTATAGACTTTCGGAGAAACGCTTGCAACAACATCTGGATTTCCTGCTCTCAAATTTGAAGCAAGTGTTTCAGCTAGTATTTTTTTTGGTTATTAATATTATATTTTCGTTTTCTTTTAAATATTGATTTTAACCTTGTTGATATTTTAATCCTTTGTAGGTATGAGCATTCAACTGGAAGGGAATCTGTTCTTGAAATGATTCATGCTATTATTGTCAAATTTCCAAGAAGTGTTTTGGATGAACAATCTAATATATTATTTGTCCATTTGGTAGCTTGCTTAGCCAATGATGATGATAATATTGTTCGTTCTATGAGTGGAACTGCTATAAAGAAGCTTGTTAGTTCTGTCAGTCCTAATTCACTTAAATCTATTCTTGACTTTGCTCTTTCTTGGTATTTGGGAGGCAAGCAACAACTATGGGGTGCAGCTGCCCAGGTAATGTTCTCTAAAATGTCTTGTAAATCGTAAATTTATTAGGAAGCATAAACTTAAATACTACGTTGTCTCAATATATGGATATTTGTTTCGGGTGTTCTTGTAATGTATCATGGTCTTACTATACCATGCTTATATGACGCCCTTTGTAGTTAAATTCCTATGTTATTTTTGGTCCAAGGGTTTTATGGTAATTTTTACTTCCCTAGTTTTATGTTATAATTTGCAAACATCTTGAAACTTATCTAAAACATGATGTTACGAGGTGAAGTTTTATTTGAAGCATTTAAAGTCATTAGAGAGGTTAAAGACTGAATGAAAAAACAAGCTTTATAATAAAGTTTTTGAAGGTATTTAGTTGTTTTCCTAATATGGATATATAACGTACCAGTTAATATTAACTATTCTTATTCCTGTTGCTTCTGCTTATAGAAATTTTTAGAAATTGGAATTGTTAAAAATCCTATTTTCTATTTACTGTCATACGATAAATGAAATAGTTTTGCTTTGATTTCTCTTTTTAAAGAATCTTTATTATTGAAGAATTATTATTGATTTTGCTACAAGAGATGAAAGAAGGATGATATCAAATGATTGAGGGGGCATGGGAATGGGAAGTGCTTAGGTGTTAGGTTCTTATTATCTCTGTCATAGTAGGAATGGAATTGGTTGCATTTTGTCCTTTCAAATAGCAAATGAGGATACCTTGTACGGTTTACATTTCTTTAGCTCTAGTATTTGTTTCCCCTTAAGGAGGGTTTGAATGGATGTTATATACTTTTGGGTCTTTGAAGATAATAAAGATGTGTTCACTATTTTAAGCTGTTGTATGGATTATGTAATGTTAGATATTTTTGTCATCACCATACTGTATACAGCTATCAAATCTCTACCAGTGAAAATCCACTTCAATATACATTTTTTTCTATGATGGAAAAAGAAATTTTATCAAAGGGAAAATTACGGAGATATTTAAAAGAGCTTTGCAAAAGAACAAACACGAAAGAAGCAGTTGAGCGAAACTTTACCATAAAGCAACAAAAGACATTCTTATTGTAGCATAAACGTGGATAGGAAGAACTTTTGGAAATACAAGCATTTCTTTATGATCAAATATACTCCAAAAAACAGTATAGTTGCCATGTTGGCATAAAAAGTTTATTTCTTTATTATCACATCTTTGATGGAAAGAAATGCCTCTTAACACGGATGAGACACCTAGCAGTTACCAAAAAATTCTTAATGACAATGGTTGCTGAGCATTACATTAACGACCACTCTTTACTAGAAGAATCACACCTAATGCACTTTATTGAAGAAAGTTGTGTAGTGTATGAATAGTAATCATTTGTTTTCATCTTTGTTCAGAACTACTGTTTAAATGAAGTTCTTGGTCGTAGGATTTAGATAGCTCTGGTTATCCATTTTGTCAGAGGAATCTTTCTCCACAAAGTAAGAAACTGGAAAAAGGACTTGCTTTAGTAATCACCAGAAAAGTCAAGAACCGACCTATTCTGTTTTATTTAATTATCTTTTTGTGCTTGACATTAAACATAAAAAATTTTCTGGTGTAGAACATTTTTAATTTTTCCTGTCTGCATTTTATTGACCTCTGAAATTGCTAACACAGGTTCTGGGGCTGCTGATTGAAGTAAAAAAGAAAGGATTTCATGAACATATCAATTGTATCTTGCCTGTGACTAAACACATCTTTAAGTCTGCCATAGATGCAGTTACCAGCAGGCAAGAGGGCTTTTTAGCTGAATCTGCCATTCCTCTTTGGAAGGAGGCCTACTATTCTCTTGTTATGTTAGAGAAGATGATTAATCAGTTCGGTGATTTATGCTTTGCGGAGTATCTTGAGGTAAATCTGTGTCTGTTAGATATATTTGGTTTCAGATATAGGCGTGTATAAATGTGCTGCTTAGAACATGTTCGTTTACTACGAGATATTTTTAGATGCTTATGATGCAATGTGATAGATAGGGGTGGACTGGCAGAAATTACTGGATGGAGGACTTTGACACAGTTTGAGGGCTTTAGGCTCTGGCTAGGAAAAGCATGAAAAGGGCACAATAAGCTTAGTGGGAAATTGAATAGTTAGTTACATGTGGGCTTCCTGTAACTAATTGAGAATGTCTTGTAATAGATCTCAAATAAACTCACTGCTGGGTGGAAGCTCAATAATAGCTTTATGATGATCTAGCAATATTACGAATCAGTTAACTTGAAAATTTTATATCTAAATGGTTTCTGCTGTGGTTCATAGCTCCGTACTAAATAGTTTAGGCAGTCTTTTTCTGATCTTACAAGCGCTGATGTTGGAACAATCACAACTTTACCATTTGACTTCACACTCTTGTTTACTACAAGCACACTAACATGTAATATATTATGCAGACATTTCAGGATATATGGGAAGCAATCTGTGAAATGCTGTTGCACCCACATTCATGGATACGAAACAGATCAGTTCGCCTCATAGCCCACTACTTTGCACATGTAACAGATGCTAGCAGAGAAAATCATGGCAGCTCCTTAAGAAGTTATTTTATTATGAGTCCAAGTAGACTATTTTTAATAGCTACTTCTCTTTGCTGCCAACTAAAAATGCCGCTCATAAATGATTCTGACAGCAGCCTGATGACCCAGAATATTGTCTTTGCTATCTGTGGTGTCCATTCTTTGATGGGGCAAAGTGCATGTATAGATCCCCCTGCATTCTGGTCCACTATTTCGCAACTAGAAAAGGATCAGTTTCTTAAAACATTTGACTTACTTGATTCAAGAAAAGGAAGAAGCATGTTCATGTCCTCATCTACTGCTTCTATATGTGAACCCAGCAATCAGCTGAATGTTGACAGTGCTCAACGTGCATTGGTCTCATTATTGCTCAGGAAAATGGGGAAGATTGCCCTTCAGATGGATGATATTCAGGTTGGTACACAAGCTCTATGCATGGTCTTTTGTTCAATGTGCCTGTGATTAATATTATATTCTATTTTGCTTGCTGGACGCAGATGGGAATAGTCTTCAACAGTTTCGGGAATATTATGGCACAGATTAGTCAAGATGACTGCCTACACTATGCACACGTGATCTTGTTACCTCTATACAAAGTTTGTGAAGGATTTGCCGGAAAAGTTGTAACTGGTTAGTTTTTCCAACTAGGAAAAGTATTAATCAGCCTAAATTTGCCTGTTTCCTCTCGTATTTTTCTGTACAGTACAGAGTAGATAAACTCCTAGTTTGTGATAGGTAGCCATCTTACTGAAGTGTTGTGTAGAATTAGTTTATCACGAGAGGGAGATTCTGACCCATCCATATCTTTTTCAAGATTTTTGACCTATATATTTTTTATTTCTCTCTCATTCCATACTTGTTTTGGTGATGGGGTGAAATGCCTAATGTTCCATTATTTTGTTAATTGTTACTGTTTACCTTTTCCCTGTTTTACCAAGCCCTCTAATATTTTCTGTTAATCAATTTTGTTCTCCCATTTGTTGATGCTTTTCGACATATTAATGTGCATGTTTATTTTATACCAGAGAATGTCAAGAAGTTGGCAGAAGACACATGTAGAAAACTAGAGAATATCATGGGAACTCACAACTTTGTGCAAGTTTACAACCTTATCAGGAAGAACCTTAAGTTGAAAAGAAATAAGAGGAGACAAGAAGAAAAGCTCATGGCCGTTATCAATCCGATGCGAAATGCCAAACGGAAGTTGAGAATTTCTGCTAAGAATCGTGCTAACAAAAAGAGAAAGATTATGACAATAAAAATGGGGAGATGGATGCATTGATTGAAAGGTCTATATATCTGCACTTTGGCACTGAATGTTTTCGTAAAATCCCTGATCTTAGCATTAGCCAAGAGAGGTACTCCTGAAGATAATATCATGTTTGCTAAACATTGAGATGAGAGATGCCATCTTATAAAGGTTCTTACGCAGTGTTTACCGGTATAAACATTTTGGGTAAGTTTGGAATTTTATTCATAAATTTGGGCTTTAGGAGTATAATTTTGATGATGGGTGAAGGTGGTTACAAACTTGTAAAAAAAGAGGAAGTCTCACAATTTTGTAGAATGAATAATTAGCTTAGCCGTACCTATTTTTGGAAATTGTTTGTAGGGTATATCCAAAATTTTGTTGTACAGACACGAGGATGAAAAGAAATATAGCATTAGGGAAGAATATTCATTTGGATATTTTGTTCTTCGTTTCTTCCTTGTTTTGCTTTCTGCGAATATGAACAGTTTCGTCCACAATTTAAATTAACTTAATTGCATATTTTTCAAAAAGACTTTTATACTTTGTGCTCCCGACTGAGATATGATATTCTTTCTAGGCTATTACTTGCGGTTTCTCCAGTCTAATAACTTCTAGTGAGGAATAATTGAGTTATTAATACATATTCATTTTCTCATTTCCGCTCTATTTTCACTCTTTTTTTTTTCATGACGTTAATTAATTATATACCACTTTCTTTTATTATTATCGTTTTGTTTACTCCACCCTTAATAAGATGTTGCCCATTTTTCATCAATGAATTTTTAAGCTCCGTATAGCCGAGCATTCTATTTACCTGGGGTTGTATTTGCTTCTCTATATCATATTATTAGACTAATCATTGTCTTCGAATATATTTTACCTATCCATTTATTAGAATTATATAAGTTTGCGTTGTATCCCTTTTATAAGAATCAAATATGAAGTGGGTTCCTGTTTTATATTTTTTTTTTTTTGTAATTCCTATTAATTATTAATCACTTAAATGGATTAGATAAATTGCAGACGTGTTGACGAGTTGATGATTGATTTTCATGTGGACAATATTTTGTTTTAGAAAAGTATTCGTTTTATTTGGCTAGGTTAAAGGGATGCTCTCTCCCAAATTCACGAATTAGGGTTTGGGTTATTGTTTGTAGCATATATTAAACAAATAGGATTATAATATTAGCTAGCTTCATTCTTCTGATCAACATGGATTCGAGTGATTCCACCACTAATCTCTTATGTCACTGAAAATTTTATAAGATTTGAAATAGTTTATAATAACAAAAGGGGTGGTGGCGCAGTTGGCTAGCGCGTAGGTCTCATAGCTTCTGAGTGATCCTGAGGTCGAGAGTTCGAGCCTCTCTCACCCCATTATTTTGAAGGTTTTATTTTTAATTAAAAGCCTACTTAATAATATAACTTTTAAATAGGTATGAAAATTTCTAAAGTATAGCAATTTCAATATCCCTAGAGGATTCAAAGATTTTAAGAACTGTGTAGGTTAACTTACAATCAATAAAAATAGTAATTATAAGTTTCTATATTATTATTATTATTTGGCTAAATCTTAAAATCTAATCTTTTTAAATACATAAGTTTTAAAAAAAGTAATGATTTATTCAATAATTAAACCTAACTTAATTTTGATATGAAATGAACCATTGTGTAAACACCACCACTATCAATATGACATCTATCTGCACCGTGAGTTTAGCAAGATTCTATATGTATCAACAATGAAAGTGCTACTAGAACAGCAACTGACAACAGCATACTTTAATTGTAGCAAACTAAATATGTAACAATAAATTTTTTTGGCTTTGTAAAATTAAATATAATATGTATTTTCATTTTTGTCTAAAAGCAACATTTAAGAAAACTAAGAAATTGCACCTAAGCCATAGTCCTTCAACCCCCTCACCCCGTGAAACAAAATTGCAAAAGGCATACAAGTTCCAAAGAAAAAGAAAGATATCTAGTTTCTTCTGTTCTTCGTATCTGCCTATATAAAATAAAATTACTAGCAACCTACACCTACCACATATGCTCACCCATACCACAGTTTTAAATGAATAGCTGCCCTGTGTTTTGTGTCAAGGCCAAGAACGAAGCATCCATAAAAAGGAAAATGGACTACAAATACAAAGGCATATAGGTTCCTGAACAAGTTATCTCCTACCACTGGTGGCAGCAGTCTTCCCTTTGCTTAAATCGGCAAGTTCCTCAATAAGTTTTCTCTCATCTTTGCTCAGTTTTTTGGGGATTTCAACTTGCACCCTAACCAATTGATCACCCCTCATATTCTTTTTGTTCAGAAAGGGAACACCTTTCTTAGCCATAACAAGTGTTGAGCTTGGTTGAGTCCCAGCTGGGATTTTTAAATCCACCATGCCATCTACAGTAGGAACCTTAACTGTGGTCCCCAAGATTGCATCAATATAAGATATCTTACATGTGTATAAAATGTTTGTGTCATCCCTTTTAAGCACAGGATCCGGGATAACTTCAAGAACAACAAATAGGTCACCAGAAGGACCCCCACGCCTTCCAGCATTACCTTCATTTCGGACCCTTAAGCGGCTGCCAGAATCCACACCAGCAGGAACCTTGATACTTATCCTCTTTGTCTTCCTCACTCGACCTTCCCCAGAACATGTATTGCAAGGTGTTAAAATTTCTCCAGTTCCATTGCAAGAAGAGCAAGTCATAGACTGCTGAAAGATTCCTAATGGAGTCCTTGTCGATTGAACAACCCGACCCTGACCACCACAAGTGCTACACTTGGATGATTTGGTCCCTGGTTTAGCCCCTGAACCATTGCAAGTTCCACAGTTCTCTAATCGCCGAATCTCAATCTCCTTTTCCACCCCAAAAACAGCTTCTTTGAAGTTCAAAACAAGGCTGTAATACTCATCTTCACCCTCAATTGCTCCATTCCAAGAACCTCTGCTGCCCCCCATGCCCCCCATGCCACCCATGCCCTCAAATAGTGTCTCAAACAGGTCAAAAGGATTGCTGAAATCCTGAAATTACAAAGGTGGCAAGTCGAGAAACAGGAATATATGATAACAAAGTCAAATTCCTAATTGTTTTTAGAGATAACTTACCCCCATGCCCATTCCAGAACCTTTAAGACCAGCCTCTCCATATGTGTCATATATGGACCTTTTCTCATCATCTGACAAGACCTGCAAAAAAAATTGAATTACAGAAGATCAATTATGAGAAGACATGCATAAGAGTTAGTTGTGTTCAACAAGCTGCAGTTTTACCTCATATGCATTACTAATTTCTTTAAATTTCTTTTCTGCATCAGGTTCTCTGCAGCAGAAAGCAAACATCCATAATAGTTCAAGCAACATTAACCAAATAAGCACGAAGACAACAAAAGACTATGCAACTAGTAAATTTGACTTAAGATGTGAAGAGGTTCTTGGCCAAAAACTTTATCCAAAAACCAATTCAGGAAATATGCAAATAACATAAACTTTTAAAAGAACAAGTCATGGGCTTTATCAAAGACACCCAAACCGCTTTGTTCATACCAAGAGTCAACAAAAGCATTTAAAATTTGAAAAGAAAAAAGAAAGAGTGAGGAACAAGGCAAGCAAAGGGTATTAGAAACCAAGCAGTGTTCAATATGAATGAAATAAGTAAAAGGAACTCACTTGTTCACATCAGGATGATAACTCCTGGCGAGCTTCCGATAAGCTGAAATGTCCAAAGTAGAGAGAATCAACACGCAAAAATTGTTCACATTCAAGTAAATCATATGCCATAACTGGCTAGTAAGAACTTCTAAATCACTACCATCTACCACTATCCTATCATTGATGCTTCCCTTCCCTAATTTTAAACTTCTGCCAATCAGTCCTACATTACATAGAAATAAAAAGAAAAAGATGTATGGTCTGAATGCTATGCTTTGGATGGAAATTTTCTAAGAGACTCTTATACCAGAGTTACGGTTGACATTTGTCTATTAGTACAACAGCCTCATTCCCCCATCAACACCAAAGAGCGATAAAAGAAATAAAAAAGCAACTAACTTTAAAATTTTTTGATGGTAGAGTTTGGAAAGCTAAGCCCCGTTTTATTATTTGGAGAAACGCACAATACACAGCCAGCCGCAAAAATAAGCACTCAAGTCTAACCATGAAGCATAAATTCCTTTTATAGAGATCAGCCTACTTTCATTCATGATAGCCGGTATTTAAACTGTTTGCATCAGTCAATCATTGGCTGAACGCATTTGAAGGAACAGAATATGTATAATCTACAGAATGGGATAGACATGATGGCAGTTAGAACTGAATCCATCAAGTGACAGCTCATACATTCCATTTCAGCTAAATAAAGCCCTTCAAGTGATCAGGCCCCTTAGTAATCCATTTGAGCTTTGTCTTATGGGCTGTATAGTTATCAGGGTCCCAGTGGCTATCAAAGATGCTTTTTAAAACTAAAATGAAATCACAAATCCTTTTATGTTTTAAAATTTGATGTAAAAATATTTTGAAAGAGTAATAAACTATTTTAGCTCCATTTCAGTCAAACATGTTTTGTTTTGAAATTTGCATATAAAAATTAACACTCGACCACCACAAACAGACCCTTAAGTTTAGATTTCAATTTCAGTACTTATCCTGTATGCTTCACAAGACAAGTATTATACGCAAACCATTTTGAGTATGCAGCAATATTTATATGGAAAGAGATAATCATCATTAGTCCATGTATTGATCCTATGGGGGTAATTGATTTTCCTTTACATTGCTTCACTAAAAATTCGCCCTTCATTAAGTAAATTAAAACAATATATTTGAATATATCAATTAATGATAGAGGCATAAGTATATCAGTCTGAAAAGGAAAGGACCACAGAAAAAATACCGCTCTTAATTTCAGATTTACTAGAATTTTTTGAGACCCCAAGGATAGAATAGTAATCCTGCACATAGGCACACAATACACAATGAGTCAATATATAGAATGTTCATGAGTGTTCCATAAGTTAAGGAGACACGCTTTCAAAAGGTAAATTACATAGAAAAATTCAAGGAAATCATAGTTGCTTAGAAATACATGAGTACTTAAAACTTACGGCATCTGCTCTAACTATCAACCTTGATCCCCTGCGACCATGCAAATTTTGCAAAGAACCTTTGTCAAAAAGTGCACGCGAGGAATCTCCAGAAAAGAAGCTTGAATTTGGGGCAGCCATGAAGCTTAACTTGCTTGAAACACTGCAAGGAAATTGACCTCATTTAATTACACTCTCCAACTCAGAGAATGATGATGAAAATATCGTGTGTACCCATTGGGAAAGCCATTTCCAAAATTTATTATTCAGTGACGGGTACAATAGAAAAATAGTGCTGCCCTTTATATCCAAATCCAAACAATAAAACTACTATTATTGACACTTGCTGTAAAAACTCACATTTTATACCCAGCTCATGGCCATATATCATGGATATGAAATAGATAAAAACTATACTAAAAGTAATTTAGCTCCTTTAGATATGCAAGTGCAACAAGCCAACAAGATTAGTGAAAAAATATTAAATAGCAGGACTAACTTGTTCTTGAATGATGCAATCTTCCCCATCCCAGTCGATCCCGCAAAAATCTGAGGACGAATTCCCCATCGAGTAGCTGTTGTACTAGCAAAAGGTGAAATGGCCATCTAATATATTTTCACCAAGACAATCTGCCAATAAATACAAAAAATTCTCCATGAAATTCTGCTAGCAATAAAACAAACAAACAAACAAACAAAATAAATAAATAGACAGATAATAAAATGAAGAAGCAAAAAGCAATTTGTTAATACTTAAGTGAAGAAAACGAATTGCGAGCTAGTCGAATTCAATAATGAATATAGCATAAACGAAAATAATGAAGAAAAACATACACCGTAGATAACACTTGAAATTTGACGTGCACAAAGGGATGAGAAGGAATTAGTGGCTTAAAAACAGGTTCGTTTGTGGTGAGAAATTAAAACAAGAAGCAGAAATGACAATAATACTCCAATCTAGAACAGAGGGATGAATAAAAACATGTTTTATGTGACAATTCTGCGACACGACAACAATGGAAAAGGAAGAGAAACCTGAGACGCTTAACCTTAGCCGCTGCCGCTATCGTACGCTGTTGAGGATTTTAGCGGAGAGAAGAGGATAGTGGGAAGGAGTGGGAGGATGAGGATGCAGTGTTGGAAATGGAACACTCTTATTTGCTCTGTTCTAAAGGATGACACAAAACCTCCCTCGTGGTTCAGTTTCCTTTAACCTTTTATTTTCTTTTAGCAACAACGTTGGCCTCTCTTACTTCGCTCCTTCTAGAACCCTAATGCCATTCTATTGGGTTGGGTTCATTTTTTAAATGCTTAGATACATTTTTTTACAATGAGATCTTTATATTAAAGTTAAATTAATTTTATCTATTTTTTAGGGTAAATTTTAATTTTTAAAAAATTATATGTTATTTTTATATAGCTTCTTAATTTTTTTATGGTATAGTATTGAATGTATATACACACACAATGGGCAAGGGATGGAAATATAAGCACATTTTCCAATTTTTTTCCTTTTATGTTTTCTTTCATTTCTTATTTACTTTCTTATCCTCAATATTTGTCAATCATGAGAAAGAAAGGATGGCCAATATTGCCAAGGGATACAGTAAATTCATGCATTAATGACAACGGATTATAATAAGTCAAGATATTAATTAGTAAGGGAGATCAATCATACTGTATTTTATTAACTTTAGTAACTTTGTGTCTGTTGCTTTGGAACCTACCTAACTTTGTCTTTCTTTTTTATTTTATTTTTTAAGTTTTCATATAATCAAATTGTAAGAAGAATATGTCTTCAATTAGTCCTAAGTAAATTAGGTCTTTCATTTGATGAAAAAAATATATATTTCTTACCATTACAAAATGTCGATACCGTTTAAATTGGTTAAAAACACTTTAAATGTGTTTGGCTTGAAGCATATCTGGGATTGATAACAACTGTCCTAAGTGTAGGTTTAATTTTCTTTTTTGAGCTAGAGAAACAGGTATGATTTCACAAGGAAAGTAATCGTTAAAATAATCAATAATAATAATGTATATGATGTTATTAATAATCACAACATGAAAGTAATATAATCATAGTGATAATTGTGATTACGGTATTTATGGGTAATGTATACTGTAATGGCTTATTGAAAAATAATATATTTTTATCTCTATTGTAAGAAAAATTTTAATACAAATATGTTATTTATTTATTCAAAGTCAGAGTAAAGATAGATGTTGATTAAATTGTAGAACTATTAAAGCCAAAAAAATAGATTAGATTATGGTATATTTAGGTATTGTTTTCGAAATGGAACACGTAGCAAATTACATTACAAACTCGCATAGTTGTAATTATATAGAACAGTGGCATAGTTCCACTCAAATTCAGTGTTCACTTCAAATAAACAATATAGTATGTTTATGTTTATGGAAGCATCCAGTTCAAAAACCGACCTTAGCTCAGTTGGTAGAGCGGAGGACTGTAGTGGGTATTGCCTAGCTGAAATCCTTAGGTCGCTGGTTCGAATCCGGCAGGTCGGATTTTTTTTATTTTTTAGTAACAAATGGCTCTTCCCATTTTGGAAGACTTTAATGAACTTGAATTTCTAAAAATTTACCTCTTCAGTCTGTGAGCTAATTCCAGTGGGAACACCTGGTCCTGCTCTCCCCATATAGTTTGCATAGGCTGCAGATTTAAAAATCTTATTGTCAGAACCGAGACTTGGTACACATCACCTGCGTGTAAACAATGCTGGTTTGAGATCCCATGTTTGAGATATTCACATAATAATACTTTTTGGAATTTGAAAAACAGTTTGCGGAAACTGAGGAAATGAAAGGACTAGAGGTTGATGCTTAGAGAATGGGATGCCTAGAAAAATATCAAATTTACAAAATATAAAAATAATTTAAGTATATTATTTTTTAAATAAAAACCTTTATTACATTCTATACATGACTTATATATGACTTTTGGATGTTCTTCCCAAATTACATGTAATTTCACACATTATAATAAGTATCGTAGGACAAAATTATATACAATGATAAGTTAATGAAATATCACAAAATAATATCATCTAAATACTATTAATATAAATAAATGATAATTATTACCTCTACAAAAGTCTAAGATAGATAATACCAAAATATCCATCATTTGCCAAAGCAAGGATCTAAGAACATCTATCATTAAATTTATTATTTATCTAAAAAATATCAAGAAATTACAACATCTTTCATAATACATATATTCATCAAGTCTACTAACTTTTATGATAGTTTAATAAAGTTAAGATAATTCATTATAAAAACATCATTTAATCTCTCATTACATTATATTTAAACTATTAATGAAGTTAAAATGTTTTATTTTATTAATGGGTTATAATACCAAATACTACAAAACAAACTAGGTTAAAATACATCAAGATATTCGATACCTCTCTTCTAATTCAATAATCACATATTTAATTTAAACACATTAGTTACATCCATACATTACAAACATATAACTCAACACTTAGCATATTAAAATAAATATTTAAAACAGCTAAAAGTTATTTAAACAAAGAAATATAGTTCAAGTAAAACATTGTTGCGTCTTCAATTGAGAGAGAACTAATACTCTGACGCTTCCTCTTTAAAAATATAAATTGATGTTTGAGTGATAAATTTCGTTATTTGAATAATGTTAAGTGATAATTGTGTAAATGATATATAATTGTTTTGGATTCTTTATCGCCCAGACTATAAAATATAACTTAGAAAAAGAAAAAAATAAACCTTCATCCATTAAACTATCAGACAAATGTTCGAACATAATATTTTTAAATATCGTAATATTCTATCATAATATTAAATGTCACTGTTTAAAGCTCAATCAAGTTATATTAAGATCACCTAAATTATACATCTAATTTAATAACTAATTTAACTAATATATTTTTTCATTTAACTATAAACACTTCTACCTTAATTTTAAAATATCTTCTTTTAAATTCAATTATCAAAGACTCGGTTAGGTTAACAACACAATACAAAATTTATATATTAACGATAAATTATTACAAAACAATCACAATATATTCAACCAACGATTGTGTAACCCTTGTTTGTTCTTATCAATGTAATTACATGTACAAATCAATCCATCAATATAACTTTAACTTTCCAATATTCAATTTACACAACAAACTTAAATGTTTGAGTATATATATAAATAATATATATATATATATATTATTTTTTATTTTTTACTCAAAGCCACCCTCCACCATAAAAGATATAATTAATTTCACAAGAGTTCATTCACGTATATCTCACTTAGAGTCCAGGATTTATCTCAATTACAATTACAATTTTCTTATGTATGAATACTCAAATTTTCAAAACACCCACACCAAAATAGATAAAATTTAGGAAATGGAAGTTTTAACTCAGAGTTAAAAGACCTCATTCTTAGACTAAATACATCTACTAAGAAAAGAAATCATCTTTCTTGATAACCATAACTGTATATTAATTTTTATTAATGTCGCTCCTTATTTAATATCGAAACAAGTTACATACATCATTTTCATGTTACAGATTTTTTATTGAAAACAATGACTGAGATGTTGAAATTATGTAAAAGAAAACTTAAACACTTCTAATATGCCGCACTAATGGCATAATTAAAAAACAAATAGAATGATTATGCTGTTACATCACTGATTATAAAAATGGCACACAGGGCAGGAGGACTAGGACACTAGTTTTTTCTTTTTGACTTTTGGAAAATACCTAATCCAAGGGGCCAAAGCCACAAAACCATTTTTTTTACAGTCTCCACATTCAACATTAAGATAAGAAATTTTATTTTGTTTCATTTTCTTTGACAAAAAATTATCTCATTGTTTCTAAAAACAGGTGACGAATATTAACTATTTCTAAATATATAATTATATCTCTATATCATCAATATAAAGTATACTTCTATCTCAAGCTCTCTGAATATCTTTTAGCTAGAAACAATAGTCAAATGCATCTTAGTACAAAAGTTATTTTTTACCTTCCACAAATACATGAGAAAAATAAAGTGGATAAATATAAAATTATGATACGGATCGAAACCTAACAAATACTAACTTGATGTTTAAAAGAATTAGGTGCTAAAGATTGACACACTAGTTTGTAATTTTTTCTTACCTTTTTCCATATAAGAGTCTAAGAGAAATAACTATATTTTCACTTTCAAAGAGGAAGGAGAAAAATATCAGCATCACTGAAGTTGTGTAAAAGAGAAAAATGTTTTTTTTTTTTTTTCACTTCTTGTAGATTTTTAACTCAATCATTGACTACATAACATTTGTAAGAAAAGTTTATTCAACAAAACTCTTGCATCAGATACAAATTAAACACTTAACTTAAACTCGCATTAAATTTATAATATTTGAATAAGCAAATTAATGGAGCACTGGAAATGCCCATTGAAGTATCAAATAGTAAGAGCATTAATTGTTTACAATAAGAAGAGATTAACGGATTGCAGGTAAGGTTAATTCCACTTTTTTTGGTTGAAGTAATTTTTTATTTTTTTATTAGCATATATTTTGTTAGTATATTTGTTTTGTTTCAAGTAATTAGTTGAAGAGAAGATTAAGTTAACATGTACGAAGATAAAAATACGGTGATTCCCCTTAATCTAGAAGTTTTATTCACATGTTGACACAAAAAAATTCTCTGCGAGCAATGTAAAACCTAACACAAAAAAGAGAAAATAAAATAGTGGAGGTGTTGTAGTGATAAAGCATTGGGTTCTGTCAAGTTTAAAATATCAATAAGGATGAATTGTTTTCACTTCAACTATATAGATATATGTACATTTTAAAATATAAATTTTACATAACAAAAGATCATTTAGAAAAAAATTAGCAACTAATTTGAGTCAAACTACTCAGGATAATAATTTAAATATACTAACATCATAATTTTTTTTTATGTAAGATACCTTATTAAATTTTGTAATAATTAAAACTCGTCATAAGGATAATTTTTTGATCGGTGGATGTATAAACATTTTTATACCCATAAGAAATAAATACTTAAATTCTTAGTTAAATTATACTTCATACTTGTGTGGTATCTTAAATATGGGTTAAACTAGTTTTCAATATTACAAATTTAGAAGTTATCATTTTGGACTTTTAGTTTAGATATATTTCACTTTTAGCCTTTGTTATGAAAACGAAAATTATCTCACACAAAAGTTACATTCTTAATGCACCTATATTAAGTTACAGCTCAAACTAACTCGTAAAACTACCAACACAAAATCTTAGAAAGTTATTTATGTTTAAAGAAATTAAATCAAATGTTTTTTTTTATTATATCAAACATTTATGAAAAGAAAGTGCCAGAGAAAAGAAAATTTATAATTAAAGAGTTAAAAGGAAATTTTTTTTTTCTTTATCTCTTCGAGTTAACTTTTCTTCTATTTCCATTCTATCTTCAAAATAAAAAGAAAAGTCCTTATATCAATATTTTATTTTCTCTTTGTTTTCCATCCAATTAAATATTATTTATCCAAAAAAGAAAAGATTAGCCCTTGACATAAATTGGGCGACAATGATAGTGATGGAAAGACAATGATTGGTCTTTATTTTCAAAGTACTACCGACTAGTGGAGAGCACATTGGATTGCTTTATCCTACACCCAGTATAATATCTAGGGTTTTCTTTATTTTGTTCCCCTTTTCATTTTATCCTCCTTCCATTAATTTATTAGTTTTAATTTTCCCCAAATTGCTATTATAACTTCACTGCAGCAAGTTAATTTAATAAAATACAAAATGAAGAAGACTTTTAATTTGAATCAATATATAGTTTTTTTTTTTTTTTATGATGAAATTCACAAAATTTT
>Ga0209700_100503_pt1 | contig 73637 bp, 17 predicted proteins | sample SiratroredBW_FD_187528 | JGI IMG/M metagenome (GOLD analysis project Ga0209700, IMG submission 187528) | Root nodule microbial communities of legume samples collected from California, USA - Siratro red BW (SPAdes) (version 2) | ecosystem: Host-associated > Plants > Roots > Nodule | place: USA... | reverse complement strand
AAATATAATATTAATGATAATATTATTAATAATACCAATGATAATAATAATATTAATAAAACTAATAATAATATTAATAATAGTAATACAAATTTAATAATAATAATAATAATAAAGTGTTAAAAATACCAATAATATTACAATAATATTAGTTATAATATTAATAATATCAATAAAAATATTAATATTGTTAATAATATTCACCTTTACTAATGTTATTATTAATAAATCAATATGAAAATCATTAATAAGAGATAACAGTAGTTTTATCCATAAATATAAGTTTCTAAATACTATCCACGGACATAGGTCTGTAGGTATTACTCACGGACATAGGTATGTAGGTATTACCTATGAAAATAGTTTGTGGGTAATACCTACAGACTAATATCCGTGGTAGTACGTACGGATCTGTGTCTGTGAATAATATATACGGACCTATGTTCGTGGGTAACAACTACAGACTTGAATCCGTGGGTAATACCTACAAATACAGATCCATAGGTAATAAATCGTGGGTAATGCTGAATTTACCTACGGATACAGATTCGTAGGTAAATTGAGTTTTTCTTGTAGTGTCTGTTTTGTTATGTAGTTTGTTGATAAGTACTTTTAAACTCATTTAATAGATATGGAAAGTGGGAACCTCATATGTTTATGTTTTTTTCTAATTTTGAAAAAGAATACAGTTATAATATTATGTAAAGAAGCATGTCCTTCAACTTGTGATCTAACAAGGTCAAAGTGAAAGTACTTCCAAGAAATTATAAAGCACTTTTAAAATGTATGACACCCAGGTCCATGTCATTTCCTTTCTTTTGATATTTGTTTGTTGAGAAAAACTTTTGAACTCATGTCACAAATATGGAAAGTAGGAACCTCATGTATTCATATACTCTCATTTTGAAAAAATAACTCTTATATTGTGTCAGGAAGTATGTTCTTCCATTTGTGATCCAACAAGATCAAAGTGGAGATACTTCTAGAAAATTATGAAGCTCTTTCGAAATGTGTGACGGCTGTGTCTAGGTGATTTTCTTTGTTTTGATATGTGGTTTGTTGATAAGTACTTTTGAACTCGTATGACAGATATGAAAAGTAGGAACTTCATGTGCTTATGTTTCCTCTCATTTTGAAAAAATACAGTTATACTGTTATGTAAAAAAGCATATCCTTGCATTTGTGATTCAACAAGGTGAAAGTGAAAGTACTTTCAGAAAATTATGAAGCTCTTTTAAAAGGTATGACAACCACGTGCAATTAGTTTTCTTTATCTTTGTATGTGATTTTCTAATAAAGACTTTTGAACTCATATAACAAATATAGAAAGAATCTCATGCACTCATGTTGCTCTCATTTTGAAAAAATACAACTCTAATATTGTGTAAAGAAGTATGTTCTTACATTTGTGATGCCACAAGGTTAAAGTGAAGTACTTTCAGAAAATTATGAAGCTCTTTTAAAATGTATAACAGTCGTGTCCAGGTGATTTTGTCTCTTTTTATATATGATTTGTTGATAAGTACTTTTAAATTTGTCTAGCAGATATGAAAAGTGGTAACCCATGCGTTCATTAATGTATAATTAGGTGTTTATCGAAATAAGAAGCTAACATTAGTACATTTGATGATTATTTTTCACGATTATCAATATATTAAAAAAACTTCTTAATTGTTAGAAAAGAAAAACTTTTGTATAAATTGAATCTCATATGTAAAAAAAGACAAAGTCAACATACAACTCTCAGTATATTAATAAAAAAATGACGGACTGCCAAATTTTAAATTGAAAAAGAATGATAAGAAAAAATAATGTAAATAGTGAACACATGAAACCGGAAGAGTGGTTAAAGAAAAGGGAAAAATCAAAAAGAAATAAAAACCTAGTATTTTCAATTTTTTTTATCATTTAAATTATATAAGACTCATATAACTTATTAAAATATTTTTCTTGTCATGTCATAATATAAAAAGGAGTAATCTTAAAAGCGGTGTTAAAGTATTATTTTCCTCTTTAGTTAAATACTTAAAAAATTTCTAAAAATAAACATTAGATGAAAGATTAACTAAATACTATGAGAAACTTTGTGCAAAATACAAATTTTATTCCTAATATAATAATAATAACAATTTACAAATAAAAATTAACAAAAAAATAAACAATTTAGTCATGAATAAAAATGTAAACACTTTTAATGAAACATTTATGGAATAACTTTTTGTTTGTAGACAAACTTTTGGTACTAAGGAGCTGTGCCCACTGATGCTGTTCTTTTCTTCAGTATAATTCTGAATTTGCCAATATAATGGGCTTTGCTACTTCAGCACTAATCAGGAGGCCTCTTTATCTTTGTGGCCCAAACATTTTCTTGTTCCACTCTGATAGAATCTAGAATCTACATTTTCTATCTTCATTTCATATATATATATATATATGCTCTTTTGATAAATAATTCTCTCACTTTTCTCATCTTTATCAATTTTAAATGTTACATGATAAGATTCTCATCCTTCACTCTTCTTTTTCTTGTTATTCTCTATATTCTTTTTTCTCTGTTTTACATATTGATTTTTTAAACTATAACATCCTCTCCTCCATCTGCACACACTCCTTATTTCTTTCCCCACTTTCCATATATATAAAATGAATGCCATTTTTAATTTTTAAAATACTTATAAAAATCAAGACATTTAAATCGGATAACCATACCAAAATAATGTATATTCTATTTCCTTGATCACCATATTTTAATTGAGATATTGTAAAATAAGATTTAAGGAACAAGTACATTTAAAAAGAAAGTTAAAAGAGTTTGTTAAAAGCATTATAACTTATATAAATAATGATATGCAAATACACACCTTCATATCAATTTTAAATTATTTATTTATTAATAGCATAAAATGAAGTGATAATGAAACTAAAACATTACTTTATTTATTTATTTATTAAATTTTGTTGTTAACTATAAAAAATATAAAAACATAAAATAATAATGAAATAACTCAGCAGTGAACTCCGTGTCCGGAATATAGAAGGCCAGATACAGCATCTGAGAGTTGGAGAAGAAGAAAGAGGAAGCAAAGAACAAGGATGTTGGAGTTGGTGTTGTTGTACAAGAACCCATTGCTCCACGCATCGCTCTCCCTTATCCTCGCCTTCACCTTCGCCTTCTTCAAAATCCCCCTCCTTTTCCTTCACGCTCTCCAGACCTATATCCACCCCGATTCGCAACCCCAATCCAATGGCCTCAGAGCCGCCATCCGTCGCCCCGGCATCGACGGCTACCAGCCCCTCTCCTCCAAAACCGCCGCCGAACTGAAGAAGAGGAACAAGTCCAACAAGGAAAAGCCTGATTTTGACGAAAACAATGCCCAGATCTTCAGACTCACGCTCGACCATGCCCACCTCCAGTCCCGTCTCTTCGTCGATCAGTACTGCGTCGCTTTCACTCTCTCCTTCGCTGCCCTTTTCTCCCTCTTGCTCCACAACTTTCTCCCATCGCCCCCGAATAATGGGTTCTTCGCCAACGGCGTTTTCGTTCCCATTCTTTTATCAATTTTGAGTCTTTACATGTGGGGGTCGCTGCTCGTTAAGGTCACGATCGAGAGATCCGCGTCCAGGAGGTCCGAGAAGCAATTGAGCGTTGTTTTTGGCGTTTTGGGGCTTTTCTTGGGGCTTTTGTTTGTTCCCGAGGGCGTGTCTTCGGTTTTGGAGTTCAATTTTGAGGTTCCTATTGATGGGTTTTGGAGGGTTGTCGTTGCTGCATTGATGGGTTGCCTTGCCGGGTGTTTGTTCATTCCTGCTTCTAGAAGTGCACGTTGTTTTTGGCTTGGGACTGATCAGATACGATGCAATTTGTCGATGATAACTTGTGGGTGGTTCACTCGTGCGATCCTTTATGCAAATCAGGTGTTTGTTATATTTGTAGCTCTTTTGTGGATAACCCCCTTGGCTGAGATTTTTGTGAATAGTGGAGATGGTGCGGCAAAGAATGGATTTGGTAATGCGGAGAGATTGGTGGGGAATATGGGGTTCTTGCCTTCTGATTTGGGTCTCTTTAGGAAGTGGTGCTTGTTGGGGTCTAGTTTGTTGCAGATTGTGGCTTTGAGACCTAACCTGCAGATGTTTCTGAATGAAGCTTTGTTGTCTTGGTACCAAAGACTTCATGCCAGCAAGGTTCCTGACTTGGATTATAGTAGGGCAAAGATGTTTCTGCATAATCACTACTTGTGCCTTGTGGTTTTGCAGTTCCTTGCCCCTCCTGTGCTGGTGCTTATCTTTCTTGGCTTGTCTCAGATTGATGGTGGTTCCTTTGGAAATTTTACCATGTTTAGTGATTTACTGCCCAGGTTTGCTTTCATCAGGGAAGTGACTTTGTTTTTGGCTTGGTGGGTAACCTTCCTCTGGGCACTGTTCTCCTCGGCGATCCTTATGCTACATCGTCACTGTGTTTTATATATTTCTTGATTGAGCTTTTGTTTTCCTAAGTGCGATTTATTGGGCCTTTCGGTGAGCCTTTTATCAATACTTTCATTTTGAGAGGAGTGTTGGACTTGTACCTGAAGTTTTGCAGTTTAGTTGACACGGTATCATTCTTTAGCAGATATGAGGTTTCAAGTTGTTGTATGTTGTTACTGTTGAAGCTATTGGACAATAAACTGACTATAGAAAGGCCAAAGTTATATCAGAGTATACACTCCCTTCAAATATCATGCAGACTTACATGTTTCGTAGGTTGTTATTTAGAGGTATCTGTATATACTGGCTGAAACACTTGACATGATCTAGCACTGGATTAGCCATCCGTGTATTTTCCCTTCAAGTAAATGTTAGTGCTTGTTCATCATCCTTTTGTTGTATGACACTTTTTTGTGGCCTGTGGTTCATACTTCTGTGGGAAACATTTATAAATACTTATGAGTTTAATATGCCTAATGATATAATTTTTATATATGCACCATCAGGTGCTTTCTTTCTTTCTTTCCCTCTTTAATAATAGTGCATGAACGTGAAACAAAGTACCAACCTTGTTTGTTATAACAATTTCAAACTCTCCTTAGTCTTTCAAGATCTATGCTTACTGTAGTTCTTTTACTGTGGTGTAATTGTGGTGCATGTATGCATAATTGTGAACATGTAAAGTGTATGTAACACTATATTTAGTTTTGGTCCTTTTGGGATGTGTTAAATAAATTAAGAAATAAATCACAATTTGGTTAAAACTTATTACCCATCATTCTGTGCTATTAGAATGTCCATCTGTAAACGGAGACTATAAATTTAAACATTTTGAGGTCTTTGCAATATGCTTTCTGTCATAAATAACTTTTTCTGTGTAGAAATACAGCTTGGCTGGAGATTGCTATATCTTCTCAACTGAACCCTCCAATATAAGCTTTACTACATCTAGTAACTATGTCAGGAAACTAGAGCTCGAGGCTTCTTTTAGTCATCATGAAACTGAAATGATGTACAATAATCCAAATGCTGGCTCTAAAGTTTTAAAGAGTGTTTTAAGATCTGTAAATGACATTACATGGACACACTCATGGTGACATTTATAAGTTTCAAAATGTGTGTGTATACATAAATATTAATATAAATTATTTAATTGATAATTAAAATTTATATATTTACAATTACTTATAAAAAAAGTCAGTAAAATATAATAATATCAAAAGATTGTTATTTTATACAAAAAGGAATCTAATTAAACACAAAGACAACATTAAGGAGTTGTATTCGTGCTTCATTGACTTTGTGGATACATGGTGACTATGTAATGTGTTTGTGCATTGTGGTATTGGATGCCTCCACCAGCCTATAAAGGTACAAAATCTGATAATAGGTTAATATGAAACTCAGACTCTTACTGATTTTATGTACTCATATTTTGACAATAATATATTTATTGTTTCAAAATTAAGTATATATCCCAATAACCACAGAGAACTTCTTGATTTTGTTTAACCATCCAATTATGGATGTGAGAGCTTGCTTAGAGTGTGTTGTTATAGGCCTAGATAAACCCTAAATTCAGGGAGTATCTTCTCACTCTCAATCTTGGTCGTAATAAAAACACTCTGACACTCAAGTTTACTAGTGATTTAGTAAAAGATAAAAACTCTCTTACTTGCTGAATTACTCCATATTTATACTACGATGAACTTTTTTTTTTATGAACCTTGTTTAGACTCAACTTTTTATTGATCCATAGTTAACCTGGTCATCCCTATTAACGTTCTTGATTTTATATTATTAGCTTCATAGTGTTTGATCTTAGTGATCCCTCATATAAGGTTATCCCAATTTTTTTTTTATTAATAGACCAAAATTTCAACCTAAACTTTTATAACCGACTGATCAAGATCACAGTAGATCGAGGTATCAAAGTGTGTTTTGCTAATAAAGTGTGTGTAGAGTACACAGTCCACTTAAAAAAAAAGTTTAAAAGTTGTGTGTAGATTAACATTTGAAGATTTGATCTTGGTGTTAAAATTGAAAGTTTCGTGTGAGTGTAGTTTTGTGGTCAATTTGTGTTGAAATTTGAATGAAATTTTTAAAATGTAAAAAATATTTTGTTTTGTTGTTACTCCTTATAAAATATGTCAATATAAAACTTGATTTTAATGGAAAACAATCAAATATAATTATTATATACGATCACGCAATGGTTTCTGAACGTATTTTTTGAAATAAAATATATTTATTTTATTATTATTTTTTTGCACGGTTTTATTTTACATTTTATGTTTGTATTTGGAGAAGCGAACATTGAAATAAAAAAGGAGAAATGAGAAAATTATTTTTCAATGTTTTGTATAAAATTTAGAAATAACATGACATGTATTCAATCTACCTTTATGGTATAAAATATAGAGTACTATTTAGGAAAGTGAGAATTTTACTACTTTAGTTGATGGTCACTGTGAAAAATGAGTCAGACTGGGCTAATTTTCTGTAGGCCTTTAATTTACTCATATGAAAAAATTGGTCTGTTTTTATTTTATGAAATAATTTATATATTTTTATAAGAGTAAAAAGAGTATAAAGTTGTATAATCTTGGTAATATTTAGGTGTGTATTGAATTGTCTAATCTATTATGTTGAATCAAATATGTAATAATTGAGTACTAATGGGTCTTAGGATGGATCTGGGCCATTACATGGGCTAACGGTTTTACCAGTAACTGACTAGCAGTGTAAATTCGTAATAATGGATAAATAAAACTGCTAAAAACCATTATATAAATTTAATCTAATTTTTAACTTATGTATTAAGCCAATAGCGTAGCCATATGCTATTAGTATACTTGCTATTATAGTTGTTAACTAAAAGTTACTGATGTGATAATGTATATGATTAAAGCATATCCGAGTTGAGCACATTAAATGTATCCACTAATCCTAAGTCTTCGTAAATAATCAAAAGTCTTGCTTACTGGCATGATGATGAAGAAAAAAGTCTACAAATTTGATTTTTCTGATTTAACGAGTTTTAACATATCAAGGGGATAAATATTATTGCTAATTGAATGAGTTTTTATATATTAAATGGATAAAACATGAGTTTTTTACTAATTATCCTTCTCACACTGTATACGATCGTTTATCAATATCTCAATCTACTGGATTATTCCATATTTAATTATGTTAGATTAGATGTTTTTGTAAAACAAAAATTATAAAAAAAAAAACAGTTTTGCTTTTATGTGGAGAATTTGAGTATATGATTTACACAATGGGCACTCACAATATAGAATAAGCTAGAAAATTATTCTTTTGATTTAAACTAAAAACACCTATTTAGTCAACTTCAATATAAGAAAATTATAACTATTATTATTTTATTTTATGTTATCATTTTAAAAATATTTTAAATGTAAACCTAAATGTAATTCCAAAAAATATAACCGGGAATGGTTTAAAAAGTTTTTTTATAAAACTAAAAATATATAATTGATTTAACTAATATTCTTAAACCGTATAAAATTAAGTAGTGTTGTTTATATTTAAGTACAAAGATGACAATAATAATGATTAAAAAGTAAAAACAAGAGGAGAGAATAATTCAAATATGGAAAAGAAAAAATTAGACACCAATTAAAATAGTATCTTCAATATAAAATATATTAACGTAAAATACCTCTAAAATCATAATATTCCTCTATCTGAGGGGCTATTATTGTCGAATTATACGGACAATACAACACATTCTTTATAATGTAACATAGCACGTTATGTGTTTGTACTACTAATGTTATAAAGAGTATGCTATTTAAAACGATTTAATTTAAAAGCAACAAACTTATTTAGTACACCAAAATGTATAATTTTTATAAACACTTTTGGAATAGGAAAAAACAAAACAATATTTTTAAATTCAAATTTACTTTGGAAAGACCTAGTTAATTATTTAAGATGTAGAAGTTACTAACCGAGATAGCATTTGAATATCTTATTATTTAAGTATAAAATTTATAAATAGAAAAAATAATTATTTAAATTTCATTTAAAAAAACTATCATTCTATTAAAACACTTTCTATTTATTTTCTATCTATATTTGTGAAAGATTTGTTCATTTTAGAGTCCGCCTTAAAAATCTTGTTAAAAAATAGTGCAAATAAACTCAATTAGAATTTGGTTTTAGAGTAAGTTTTTCTTTGTCATTTCTTTCTTAGAGTTAGTTTTAAAAATATTTGAAGACATCTCGATTAGGGGTTTTGCATGCGGTTTTTCTAGGATAAAGACAAATTTTTATTAATTTAATAGCACGAGAGTATTTTTAAATTTTTGATGCGTGTATAGTAATCTCGTTAGTTGAGTATAGTTGTATGTATTGTAACATGTATGTAATGTGTTTGATGAGCGAGAAAGTGTTTTCTAAACTTTGTAAAAAGATATTTTTAAATGTTAAAATTTATTTATTTTTTAATATATTATTATATTTGACAAATATATTATATTTAAACATTATTATAATGTAATATGGATTATGGATTTTAATTTATTAACATTTAAATTGATTTGGATGTTGTGTGTAAGAATGAAAATGTAAGATGGTATGATTGTGATATGACAAAAGTCTATGATGGTATGGTTGTGATATGACATATAATGTGTTGTGAACATAGTTATTTTTCGGAGACAATACTATGTTGAGATAGTTCAGATTGTGTATTTAATTTGAGATTCTAAAGATGATTCTACTAATATTGGACTTAAATAAAAAAAGAAAAATCTTAGGTGGTAAGAGTCAAAAGAGATTCATCTAACGCAGCATATGGTGTGAAAAAAGAAATATTATATATAGTAAGTCATAGGGATTTATTGTCATATAAGTGAATTGAGTTCTTATTATGTAGTTTTGTTGTGGTGAGAATTTAGGTTGTGTTTGGTTTGACTGATTTGAGGAGATTTATTATTCAAGATGATGGATTTAAGTGGATGAAGGTTGTTTGGTTGACCTAATTTGGAAGTATGGATCAGGAAAGATTTGCAGGATTGGATCTTCGCTATATTTGAATGGATGAAATTGAAAATTATGAAATAACCCTTGTAAATGAAGTGGAAATTACGAAATACCCTTGACTTTGAAAATTACAAAACACTTCTTATTAATTTTATCACACTAAAATAATTAAAAAAATGTAAAGAAGGTATAAATTATAAACAAGAAATAATTATTAGCATTAATGTATATTTATTGTAACACTATATATATTATATATGAAAAATAAATTGATTTATACCTAATTTATCAAATAATTGATTCCAATAATTATATATATTTTTTTTCATTCATAATACTTTCTTTTCTTTTTTTCCAAGACAACTATAATATAATTAATCTCCTTTCAATCTACTCATACTCAATACAATCTATCCATTCATAATTATATTATTGACTTAAAATAATTAAATCAATAAAAATTATTTATTTTATAAAAAAAATAATAAAAAGTATATTATACATTTTATATTGTTTTCTATTTATTCTTCTTTTTTATTTTTTATCGATGAAAATATGTTTACTTAATATTTAATTGAAGTAAATCAGAAAAAAATATATTTTTATCTCCTTATTTGATTCAATATTTATGATGAAATTGAGGGGAGAAGATGTTATTTAAATTATTTTTTATTCATCTTAAAAACAGTTTTATTTTCTTTTAAATATAAAAATATTAAAACACAAAAGTAAGGATGTTTACGCGTTGGGTTGGATTAGATAAAATCATTATCAACCTACTAAAAAATATCTAGTTAGTTGATTCAGTTTCTATATTTTTATATTAAAATCAATTTAATCCAATTCATTTTAATTACCATCTTATTTCACAAGGGTTAATTAGTAATTTCATATATATCAATTAAAAAAATAAAAACAAATTTATAACATCTATCAGATCAATCCTAAACTTTCATAACCAATCATCTCAAATCCTTTCAAATCTTACCATTCATCCATTAATCCAAACAACCCTCTCATCCACATACAATCCACTCAAATTCATCATCTCAAATTCACTCCCCCAACCGAACAAAACCTTAGTGAAGCTAGTATAATAAATATAATTTTTTGATCTAATTCAACATATAAGTCTTTTGAGTAAACTATTTATGATATTGACATCTTAATTGTGATAGATTCAATGATTGAATAGAGATCGTCTCCATTATAATATATAGATGAGATGTGAATGTAATATGTGTGTATTATTTAATACATACATATATAAAAGTTTTTAAAACTTTAACTTATGTGTTTGAATATTTTTTATCAAGTGTGATGACATAGAATTAAAAGATGTGACACAAAAATGGTCCAAAAGGAGATAAGCCAAAAAGAAAGAAAAAAAAAGTTATATTTAATTTTTTCTTTTTTCGAAGTTATGTATATATAATATGATTTCGAATGAGGAAATAAATTTATTTATTGAAATATCTAGAAAAAAAGTAATATAAATATAATTAAATATTTATTTATTTTATATTAATTAGTAGTAATGTAATAGTTAGAAAAAATATTATTATTTTAAAATAAAGCATTTTATTTAAAATAATTTACATATAAATTAATTTTAATTTATGAAAAAAAAACTCATTTAATTTTTTATTTTATAAGTGCTTTTAAAAAAAATGCATTCAAACATATTGAAAACACACACTTAAGTACACCATTTTCTTTTAAAGAAACTAGTAATTGATACGAGACATTAAATAATATATAAGATATGCAATAATAATGAATTTCTTTTCTGTCTAGTAGTGGATTATTAATCTATTATTATAGTATAAAGATTATGAAAAATTTGCTTTTTTAAATAAAATATATTTATTAATATCTCTTTATATTGCTTATAATTATTTTGAAAGGGAAAAAATTTACTAACTTGTTAAGGTGATAAATTTATGAATTTGACAACATTAAAAGAAATATTATCTAACCTACTCGGAGTACACCTACATATATTAGTTGAGTGTAGGTAAAAAACAAAAAAAAAAAAAAAAAAAAAAAACACTTTTACCCACATATGTTTAGTGTAAAAATATGAAGAAAAGATTTGTATAGGTATGTTTGGTAATGGTAAAATATAAAACATTAACGCCTACATCCTAAACAATATGTAAAAATATTTTCCATTTTGTTATACACATTTTATATTTTATTTTTTATCTTTAATTATATTTTAAAATTTTTAAAATCTATGATAATATATTTAATATCTTATTTTACTCTTAATTATATGTTAAAATAAAAAAAATGCAAATACTAAAAGTAATGTAATTACTCATTAATCTATTATATAACTACCATTATTAATATTATTTTACAAAATATATAGAGTTAGAAAGTACCTCTTCTTCACTAGTCTACTTAATGTAAGATTTCAGAAGAAAAAAATATTACTTACAAATATTTAAATAATATAAAATTCTTAATACAAACTTAAATTTATATTAAAAACATGTTTAATTATTATGTTTCCACTGTTCATATGATGTTTAAACCATATAAAAAACATGTAACTAGTTTAATGTTATAAATAAAACAGAACAAGGAACTCGGTTCTATTTTCAATTATATGATTAATTTCTAGTTATTTAAAGTCTTTCTTTTATTTTCTTCTTGATTATTGTCTCATTTTTGGCTTAGCAATTCAAGATTTTAGAGATCTAAAGCAAAAAATAAGTTTTTTTTTTTAAATTAATAAAATAATTAAAATTATGATATTTTTATTTAAAATTAATTTTTCAAGTTTTTTAATGTAAACTTATCTATTAAATTATCATAATTAATTTTATTTAAAATATATTTTTCAATAAATAATAAAACTCATTTGTATTTATTGATTTTAAATAAAATTTTATTAATTTAAGTTTTGAAAAATTCCTTCCAGCACAAAGAATTGATACTGAAATGACTAGAATTGTTAATATTATTCTATATGTTATATATGTATTTGAAAAAAGAATTTATTCTTTTTATATAATTAACAATGTCAATTGGTTTATAATTTTTTTAATCATATAATCTTTTTTAAGATATTTAATTCTGAAAATAAATCTAAGTCATCAAAATTCAACAAATTAACACGTTTCAAATATTTTTAAAGGTTTAGACATTTTTCTTTCAAAAGTACAAACTCAGTTACTTTAATTTTTTAATACCAAATAAAAAACCAAAAGTATCGTTTTGAAATTTTGAATAACCTCATTCATATATTCTAGTTTGAATATTTGTATATTTTTATATAAAATTAAAAACTATAATATATATATAACACGGAATATAACCTATAAGTATATAAAAATGAGACTAAGTTAAAAACATAAAATTTGATTGTCAAAACAATGAATTTTATTATAATATCTTTCTCTTAAAGCCTCAAGTCTCTTCTTATATCTTTCAATATTGTCTTTTGGTAAGCTTTTAAATTTAATTTATAAATTATTTTAAAATTAATTAAATAATAATAATAAATAAAATAATTTTGAGATTAGTTCATCAATCTAATATTATTTTTACCTGATATTGAAGCACTCAAAATGAACACAAACTCTAATTCCTCAATCTACCCCTCCAAGTCTCCAAACAAAGACACATGATACATAATACATTGAAGAAAGTTCTAAAAATATTATTCATTAAATATTATTTATAGTACCAATATAAAAATCAAAGTCATTAAAAAATATTTATGATACCATGTAAACTTAAAGTCAGCTAAGATATTTTTAATTTTTAATTAAAAAATATTTTTAGTCTAATTTTAAAATTAAATATTTTTTAATTTTATAATAATATATTAGAATTAAATCTTTTTTAGGCTTTTGAGGTTTCTTAGACCTGAAGCTATTACTTTATCTGTTTGGATCTTGAGCCAGTCTTAATTAAATAATATTTATAGTACCAATATAAATTTAAAGTCATTAAAAAATATTTATAGTACTAATGTAAATTTAAATTTTTATACCTTGATTTTTTAAAATTTAAATTAGTTTTAAATTTTTTTAGACCTTTGAAGTGTTAGAGGCTTAAGACCATTAATTTACCTGTTTAGACCTTGATCCAGTTGTGCATAGAACTCTACTATAATGATGTATTATTGGTTATTCTAGATAAATACTCTTTTTATTATTTTTTTAATTTATACATTACATTTTTAAATTTTGTTTAATATTTAGCTCAATAAAAAACAATGGAGCTTCAATAGCAAATATGATACTCACAATTTGTTGGCTTGATTTTATTTTTCTTCTCCATCTTTACACCCAATGCTTTTCTCTAGAGATATGAAACTCTTGGCAATTAATCATTTTTGAACTGGCACAAGATTGTTGGATTTGCTAAGTTATTTTTTCTAGAGATCTCTTGATTATGCTAAAATAGTTATTGCCATCAATAGATTTTTATAACTAATAATCTCATTGATAAATATACTCTTTGCAAACTAAATAGATTTGGAAGACAACTTATCTGGAATATGTAAAGAAAGATGGTGGACAGAACTCATACACAATAAATAATAATATGATTTATTAAAAGAAAAAAGTAAATTCTTGGTGAGGTGACACTACTCTTCTCACAATCTTACTTTAAGATTTTGGTGAAATTAATCAAATCTTCACTCCTAGATTTGTCACTAATCTAATAACCACTCTCACTGCTTGTGTATTATCTCGTCTTGTACGAATCATATTATATATAAGGCTTCTCATTGCTGATGTATACTATATTCAAGACATTTTCATCCTCTCATTCATTGTTAGGACTCATACTTGATCATAAATTACAATTGATAGAAAATGATATATAAATCATCTTACAATCTTGCATGTTGAAGCATCTCAAGATTTTCAACGGGTAATTCTTTTGAAAAAGACAAATCTTTCTATCTTTTCTATCTTGATGAATTTTCATCCCTATAATCTTGTTTGCTGGTCTCAAGTCCTTCATCTCAAACTCTATTATACTAACACCTGGTCACTTATTTTAAATTGTACAAATATTTGGTTAACCTACAAATATTTTCTTATTCTTTAAAGCCTTTTGATTTCTTGGTGAAGAAAATAAACTTTTACATTCAATTGCTCAATATGTAAATCAAATGTAACACACTAGGCTAAAAGAGTTCTAATTGTTATCAACCTAATTATTGAAGAGAATATTCATTAAAGCCAATGTCTTATTTTTAAACATATCTTTTTACCACCAATCTAACATAATATTATTTCAAAGTAACAATTTAAGAAGATAAATATTGACTCATGTCACAGAGTGTTGGATATAAGAACTTACAACTAAAATAAAATATGACAAAAAAAATAGACAATAGCAATAATGTAATTTCTAAAAGAAAATAAAATTATAATACCTTTTTCTCTAATTTCAAAGAGAAAAGAACAACATTCTCTCTTGAAAATAGCAAAAGCAATTCCAAGGAGAATCTTAAAAAGAAAATTATTTCCTCTCTTAATTTTATTTTTTTCAAGTACTAAAGTAATAAAAAAGATTTTTTTATATGTCCTATTAAAGAAACACGTGCTTTTCATGCTTTTTTATAACATGAAAAAGTAAGTATGAAAGTCAATTCTCTTCCATGTGTAACTTTCCTTCTTACATAGGGAAGCATGAAAGATATTAATTGCAATAAACCAAACATATGTTACAAACAAAAAATATCTCATATTTCAAATTCAGGTGTTATTACTATTTGTGATAAGAATTAGAATTTGATTCTAGTGACATATCATAATAAGATGTGGAGAGCAAAAATGCATGCAGGTGATACTTTTTTAATTTAAAATTACAGTATTTCTCTTTTGCTATATTTACCAAACTCCTGCAATTTAGATGTTAAGCACAGAGAGACATCTTAACGAGCATGATGATATATATTTGCACCATTAGGTTATTATATAAGATGTTTTTTTTTTCAAAATAAGATATATAATTTAAATAAGAAAATTAATATTTTAACTTACTTTTAAGAATAATGTAATATTAAAAATTATAATTATGAAAAAATATGATAAATAGTGAATATGAAGTGATTGTATAAATTTATTGAATTGTCCAACCATTATTACCTTTAGATAAAGTGGAACTTGACCTCTTAGATGTAATAGTAAATATTTTATTCATTTATAAAAAAAAAAATTAGATTTGAAACCAGAATCAATGGAGAAGGACAGAGAATGACTTAAAGTCTACTAGCTTTAAGTGTGAAAATCCTGTGGTAACAATAAAAGGGAGCCCTACAATCACAAATTAAATAGCATATTTCATCTATATAATATAATTAACTATTTGATAACATAAGATTCAGTAAAATAATCAAGAAACGTCCACAATAGTCCGTGTAGTAATACTGTATCACAAATATGAAAAAAAAAATGAAAATACATTATATCACCTCATAGTTGACTAATCCAAACTGGTAATCCTAATTCCCCATTTCTCAATTCATCATCAAATACTACAATAACAATCCACTGCATTGCATTAATCGTGATAAATTATATGAAATCATCAAGAACCCTGATGCACAAAGTTACTCAACAGTAGAATAGAGTCACCCCTCTTGCTTCACTTGGAATATATCATCATAAGTTGGACCTCTCACTGGCCTCCACTACAAATAACATCTCATAATTTTCTTTTTACCTTATTTCATATTCTAAATTTTATATTGTAAATTTTATGTTCTTTATAAAATTTAAGTGATAAGTACTATCTTAAGTGATTCTTACTCACTCATTTAAGAAAATTAAGATTTAATTAATAATAAATAAATAAATTAGGAAATATCTAGTTCATTTAATGATATTAATATTTTACCATAATTAAGTTAAAATAAGCATGTAATATAGAATAAATCTGCTAAGGAATATAATAAATCTTAATATGAATAACCAGAATCACATTAATAATTAATTAAAGAAATAAACAATAATATAAGAAAAAAATAAAAAATATGGACTTTTATTTAAAATTTGGGTGTACATGGTAAGACCAAAGAAAGGAAGACACTTGACTACTCTAGTAAAATAGGTCGTATATCCCTTCACTAGAATAGTTTAGAAATTAAATTTAAACAATTTATTTAATAACATTAGTATGTTATATCAAACTTTAAAATTTTCGTCTTGGTGCATAGTTAAAAGTACATTTAAAAAATTACATGGTTATTCTATCAAACTCTTTTATAATGTGATAACTCAAATAGACCATTAGTGCCGTTACATAGTGTAGAGGTGATCAGCTTGGTTGATGTATACGTTAACAAAGTTATTAATAGAAAAAAAATTATACACTTTTATACACTAAACTTAATATTAGATACCACAAAAAAAATCTAGATAAGTTTAGGGAAAAAAATAGTAAGCTTGCTTCCCAATTTGTATGAGACAAGAGTGGGTAGGGTGAGTTGGTTGTCATCTTATACTTGCGTAGCATGTGAAACTACGTTCATCTATAAATGATAAATGTCTGACATCATGAACCCAAGAAGTATCCAAGAGATGTTGAAATTACATAAAGATTCTTCTGATATTAGATAATTTTCAGCTCTTAATTTTTGTTTTGTAAAAGAACATCTCTTTTCACGCAACAACAAGCACAACTATGCTTTTGTTCTCAATCCAACGCAATGCAACTATCAATTTGGTATAGGATTTGATTGTCTATGTTTATCTTTCCTGATTTCTCGTTTTATATTGAGTTGAATTTAATATAATCCTCTTTTGTATTTGAATAATTTAAAAGTGGAATTTTGTGGAAAATTAGAAACAGAAAGAGTTTATGTTTAATTTAAAAAGACTAAACAATATATGGACTACGTAAATAAGTTTGAGAAGATTAAGTGGACTACACTACATAAAAAAATCTTAAGTTTTCATAGTAACTGTTTTAAAACTACAGTCCAAAATAATTTTTATTAATGGATAGTGATTTGTAAAAAAATTAAACATTTGTAAGAGTTTCAAGTTAGGTGGGATTGAAACCGAACACAATTAAGATTTAAAAAATGCCTTGATTTTTTTAACTCATTATGTGAACATCAATCAACTGATAATGTTAACTATTATATATTATTATATTATCTAAATTTTTAATTTTTATTTCTCATTATAATCAAGATTTCACATAAGTCATCTTATATAGGAAAGGTTATTTAAAACTTTGATATTAAAGTTAAAATTAATTTTATTCCATCTCGGTAGGATTGAGTAGTTGGCTTTAGCAATGAACTCATGCCTATTTGGTTGCTAGGTGGTGATAGGATGAAACTTCTTTCTATGAAGCTTCTAGCACACTTGTTAGGATGGATAGGCCTCCCCCAAATTAAGAAGAAAAAAAATATTAAATGGTATGTATTTTTTGTTTAAGAAAAAAATAAATAAATTATTGAAATATGGAAATAAATTATATTTATACCTTTGTCGGGAATCTCTTGATATGCATTATATAGGAGATATTTTTTATTTTTCATGCTTTCCAAATATAGATGCAGACAAATTTTAATCATTCTCCACTTTGTGTTTTTCGTTTTAAATATTTTTTTTAAAAGTAAGAAATTAGTGTAGAAGTTTCTTGATGAATTAACCTAAGTTACCAACCCACCCCACATGGGAAGGAAGTTTCGCGAGAAAAAAGAGGTAACGTAGAAGAGCTTCTTCTCTCTTTCAATTCCTATACTACCTCTCTCTTCGCTCTTTCTCATTCCTTTCTCTTATATTCCCCCACATTCTACGTGAACCTTCTAGAACTATCAGCATAGAGGAAACCCGTCCTTCGTCATTTCCATTCCATGGCTCCGCCGCTGGAACACAACAGCGACTCCACCAGCGCCGAGTCTCAGAGATCCGTTCCGACGCCGTTTCTCACCAAAACCTACCAGCTCGTCGACGATCACTCCATCGATGATGTCATTTCCTGGAACGATTCTGGAACATCCTTCATCGTCTGGAACACCACCGTTTTTGCCAGGGATTTGCTTCCTAAATATTTCAAACACAACAACTTTTCCAGCTTCGTTCGCCAACTCAACACCTATGTAATTATTTTCTTCTCTATCTATGGATTTCTTTTCCTTTTTCTTTCCTATTTTTTAATTTTTGTTAATCTTGCTTGATTTTTAGGGATTCAGAAAAGTTGTGCCTGATCGGTGGGAATTCTCCAACGAGTATTTCCGAAGAGGCCAGAAGCGGCTTCTCTGCGAAATTCAGCGACGGAAGATCCTCTCCTCGTCGCTGCCATCCGGAGCAACTGCTAGCGTGGCGGTTCTGTCGCCGCTGCCGCCCTCCGCGATTCCGATAGCGAAGTCGATCGTGTCGTCGTCGAACTCGATGGAGGAGCAGGGGATCTCGTCGAACTCGTCGCCGTCGAGAGTGCCGGCAGAGCTGTTGGACGAGAACGAGCGACTGAGGAAGGAGAACATTCTTTTGACGAAGCAATTGGAAGAGATGAGATCCCTCTGCAACAACATATTCAATCTCATGTCGAATTACGCAACCGCTAGAGCGGACGGTGGTTCCGAGGCGGCGAAAACGCTTGGCTTGATGCCGTCGAAGCAGTGCTCCGGTGAGGACGCGGTGGAGGAGATGAATCCAAAGCTGTTTGGGGTGGCGATTGGTACGAAGCGATCGAGAGAGGATGGACGTGGAGCGGAATACGATACGGTTTTGAGTCTGCATCAGTTCCACGCGGACGTGAAATCTGAACCGTTAGATTTCGAAAGACACGGAGGAAACAGAATTTCTTCGTGGCTAAATCATTATCGTACAGCAAATGGGAGAGTGTGTAATTGACACACGACGGTGTTAAAGCTAGGTAACATTTTAGGTTAAGTTAGGGGAGTCGTAGATGATCAGAATCAGTAAGAACGGAGACTCACGTGTCCAATGCACGTGGTGGACTTTTTTTTTTACTTAGAAGTTTCTCAGAAGAAATCCATCTCCATCTATGTTTCTTTCTGGTATTCTTTAAGTTAGTGGCCTAGGTTGGACTAGGGGTGTGGGTTTGCATGGAAGGAAAATATCTCAATTAATAATAATAAACTATCTTTAATATTTTGTTTTTTAGATAAATAAATAATATAAAAAAATATTAAATGGTTTAGGCAAGATGAGGTAGAAGGTATTTATACTTTGTGATAATATATCATGTAAGTCATTAATCTTAAAATGTACTGAAATAATCAATTTCAATATGAATGTGACAGTGTAGTACAATTTGGGACTTCATTTGGTGTTTCTAGTTGATCAATTCTATATCATTGATTGACTACTTCTAGTGTTTTTTTTTAACTGTAGTTAGTTTTAGGATAATACATTTAATTTTAATTAAGTTATTTTAGGTTGGAGTTACTTATTTCGCTTTTTTTGTTTCAATATTTATTTGCCTGTCAATTAAATTAGAAATCTTTTAACAAAATAAAACAATTATGTGAAACAAATTATCCTTACTATAGATAAAAGGTTAATACGTCTTTCACTATTGAAATTTAAGTATTGTAATATTAATTATGTCAAATTATCCTTACTATAGATAAAAGGTTAATACGTCTTTCACTATCGAAATTTAAGTATTGTAATATTAATTATGTGTTTGGTTCAAATAAGGAAAATAAAGAAAATATAAATGAAATATTTGGTTTTAGGCTTTTAACATTAACTGGGAAATAAAAATCTTTTAGAAATAATTTAGGTAAATAATTTAAAATTTATATAAAGCACTCTCTTTTTTCTGTAAAATAAATGCGTGAATTAATATATTGGTGGGACTAATTTGAGAAGATTTAGTGTTTAATAAAATAGATTTGAAGAAATGAAAATTATTTAGTTGATCTGATTTGAGAATAAGGATGAGTACAAAACATTCTTTTAAGTAAGTTTAGAGTTTATAACAATATATACATTATATATGAAAAATAAATTGTTTTATACCTAATTTTTTAAATAATTAATTTCAATAATTATATATATATATTTTGATTTATGGTATTTTTTTTTTAAAATAGTTATAATATAATTAATCTCCTTTCAATCTATCCATACTCAATATAATCTATCCATTCATAATTATATTGTACTAAAAATTGTTTATTTTATTAAAAAATAATAAAAGTATATTATAAATATATATTATTTTCTATTTATTTTATTTTTCTAATGATAAAAATATGTTTATTTAATATTTAATTGAAGTAAATAAGAAAAAAAAATATTTTTATTCTTTATTTAATTTAATATATATATATAATGAAATTAAGGAGAGAAGATGTTATTTAAAATAATTTTTTATTCATTTTAAAAACAGTTTTATTTTTTTTAAATATAAAATTATTAACAAAAAATAAGGATGTTTATATGTTGGATTAATTAAAATTATTATCAACTTACTAAAAAATATCTAATTAGTTTATTCAGTTTTTATATTTTTTTATTAATTTAATTTAATTTAATTCATTTTAATTTTTTATCATCTTATGTCACAAAGATTAATTAGTAATTTCAAAAATATATCAATTAAAAAAATAAAAACAAATCTATAACATTTATCAAATCAATCCTAAATTTTTATAATCAATTTTTTTAAATTCCTTCTAATTTAATTATCCATCCATTAATTAAAACAATCCTCTCATCCATACACAATTCACTCAAATCTCTTCAAATTTATAATCTCAAATTCACTCTCTCTATAAGATAAAGTCTAAAAGACTTAAATAAAATGGACATCCATGACTAGTAGGAGTTGAAACTTCTAAAATCATGATTTAAAGAGAGAACAAACAAGAGTCCACTCAAACAAAAGTGTGGAGTTTTTCCAACAGAAACAAGAAGGTACAATTGATTATTCTCGTTTCCAATTCATAAAAGCATGGTAGAAGTAGGTGAACTTTATTGTTTGAAAGAAGCTTCAGTTGAAGACTATTATAATATAAAACCCCACATGCTGGATCTTGTTGGACTGAAATTTTTATACAGTGGAAGACCCCTTTATTTCTATAAAGCACACCTTTTCGGTCGAGTAGAAGACATTTCACAACGTAAGGACACCATTTTCTTTCAAGTTCAGAGGTTTGCTCTGCCGCCAACGTACTCTTCATATTTTTCTGTTTTCAATTAATATTACACATAATTATCTAAATGTATATTATTCTAGATATTTATACAATACAGTTAGTTGTGATTTTTTTTCATTTAATTGATGTTGGCTGAAAAATCCCTCTATTTTGGATTTTAAAAAAAATCTTTGTTAATGCCGATGAAAAGTAATGACTTTATATTTTCATCTTAGTTAAATTGACGAATTTTCAATTGAAATGGAGTTAATGAAAAAATACAAAAATAATATACTTAAATTTTAAAAATATAAAAAAAATAATTTCTATATAAGAAGAATATGAACTTATCTAATTTTGAATATTCAAATTATTGTGAAAAATTTCTAAAATTTTATTTTAAAAAAATTATCCAAATAACATATTTTATCAAAACACACCTCAGGGTTTCTATAAAAATAATCACTCATAATTCTCTATGTAAACCAATTTTAAAGCTTTTCTCATATTATGATTGATTTGATATAATAATTTAAATAATGTCATTTTTATTATAAGAGTAATTGCATAAGATATTTATTTAGTTGTTGTAAATTTCATTATATCATATATTTTTAAAATTCATGATGACTTCGGTTCAAATACAATTTTTCTTTAAACTTGTTTGGAAAAAAGCTGTTTCTAAGATTAAAAACAAATATTCTTATATCTTAAATTTTATAAAAATATTTTTTATAGCATTAAACATGATTCCTTTAATAGACATTAAATAAGTTATTTAAGATAAATCAAGATCGACCTCATTTATTTAATTTCTATCTATTATTTTATTATTATTGTAATTTTATGAAAATAAAAGAGTGTGACTTTCACACATAATAAAAAAATATAATTTATGATTTACTACTTTCATTCTTAAGTTTATATAAAATTGTATCGATAAGCTCATCATTAATTAGAATTAAATTGTATGACATATTTAATAATTAATTAGAGTATTTTTATTAGAAGTTCCTTAGCTTATAAGATTTTATTATAAATAAAAATATTATTTCAATATAACTCATAATCTCTTGACTATAACATTTTGATGAGTATTATAGAATGGGTGAAAAGATACTCTGTCATTGCAAGAGAATGAGAAAAGAGAAAAGAATGAGGAGTACAATGAATATGCAAGATATGAAAATGGTGAGACTCTCATGGTTCAACAACATCTCATAATCATAATAGATGAACTACAAAAATAAAATAAAGAAACGAGACCAAAGGCGAAAGAATAGAAGAAAAATGAAGACTCTAGTGGACGTTGGAGGAATCGTTATTTTTACCATATCAAGATCTATTTATCATGATTCAAGATCTAAAGTCTTGTGTAAAGAGGTTTCACATTTAGATGTTGGTTAGTTGGGTTTGGACAGTAATTAATGTAAAATATTTGTAAGAACATTGGTCAATATGAAATTAGATTGAATTAACAATCTTTCAAACCATTTCATAAACTCTAACTAATTAAGATTAGTGATATGTTTAACATCACTTAAGATAAGAGAGTCATTTAAATTTAAAATGTATCTCAATCAATTTGCATCGTCATACTTAAAAATTTCATAACCAAATGAAGACAAGTTCATACATTTTTTAAAAAAATTTACAAAAGTGTCATCTTATATCAAGGTTAAGGAAGTAACAAGTAAAAAGCAACAAAAAGGAAGAGGGAAGGAGATCTTCCTGATAAAACTAAAGGATTAAAAGTGAAAAGAAGTTGGCGGAGGCATATATATTCAAAAGACATTTTCATTTATCATACTTACCGTCGTACTTTCATAAAGTAAAAATAAAAAAAAATAATAAGAAGAAAATAAATATTGTAAAATGTAAATATTGTTACATGTTATATTTTTTTCAATTTTAAACCACTTATATGTGTTAAACCTATATTAAAATAATATTTTTATATTTTTTAAGTCACTTCTATAAGTAACTCTCGATGAAACTTTTAGAAGCAAGTCTCAATAAAGATACTTTAACTTTATTACTTATAAATTCCTTGTGATTGAATTTTACTTATTTTAATTTAATTCCAACTTTCTTACCTATCCATGTTAGTCTATTTTTTCCTTCCTTACAAATATTCTTCTTTGGATACATTTTTGCTTGAGAAACTGTTGGCCACTCAATGTTGACATACTACATGTCTTTTAACTAAATTCAAACTTATTTTGTTACGTTATGAGATTAGCTTCTTCATTAGAACTAATCTCTGTTGGTATATCACTCTATTTTCTGATACTTAGAAAGATATTATCTTTATAAATATAAGTAAAATTGAAATACAAAAAGTATAGTTATTAATAAGTAATGAAAGTATATAAACAAGGGTACTCAGGATTTTAATTTTGAAAATTCAAAAAAATTTAAAATACTATTTAAAGAGTAATTTTATAAATATATTTTAACTCGTAATGTGATAAAAAAAAGTTAAATGATTATATGGTTCTGAATTTTGTATTCAGTTGGATAATTAAAGACAAAATAAAAGTGGATTTTAGTGTATATAAAAGTTCAAAATACACATGTACCTCTTACAAGCAGACAAGTCTGAAGTAGTGGATGCAGAGAAATGCTATTACCAAAACCAGTCATACATGTGTGCTCCCAGATATGCTTCCTCTCCCACCATGTTTGTCACACTTGTGATAGGACCAGTGATACACACATATAGCTTAACACTCTTCCATCTGTTGGCTTGTGTCATAATGATCTTCAAATGCAGATATCAAAATGCATTATACCTTAAATTATGCAATATATTGATGAGAAAGCTACCAAAAGCTAAGTTGCATCAATTTATGACCTTACCACCAAGTCCAGATGAAGTTTTTAAATAGAGTCAATCACTGCCTTATATTGAATGAGGCAATGTTCCCTCATATTCTTAAGCTCTTCTTCCTTGTGCATTTTTCTCCTTCAATCATACCTTATTTATATTGAATGTATTGTCTTCTTTTTATGGTTTTAAAGTGTCAGATTTTAGAAAAAGAAATTATCACAAGGAAAAAGTCAACGAATTTTTTGTTTACACATGCTAAACTCACATGTGAATTACATTTTTGTGGGAGTTCTACGGTATGGTATTACTTTTAACTTTGTTTTATTTATGGGTATGAATATGATAAAAGGCAAAATACATGATCAGACACTGTCCTAGTCATATTACAAGCATATTTGAACAATGCAGGAGTTCAATCAATCAACATCTCTGGCAACTTGTCAAGCCATGAAATCATATGGATAACAAAGAGCTTTTATACACATATATATTGATAAACCATAGCCTACATACTTAACATTAAATTACTGATCTAGACCTTCTGTTAGAAAAGTTTGCAGTTAATTGTTGCTGTAAATACTAGTCAACTACTCTTCCTTCATCCCCTTCAAGAATTTGTGCACTTGAAGCATGGTAGGCCTGTTTGCAGGATTATCAGATATGCACACACAAGCAATTTGCAGCATTTGAAGCATCATCTGCTTTGAGTCAGCATCAAGTACTGATGGATCAAGAACATCCGCAGCCTGCCCCTTCTTGATCTTCTGACTAACCCATCCAACCAAGTTACCACCTTCAATCTCCTTAAAATCTGGTCCTGTCGGCTCTTTCCCAGTCACAAGTTCAAGCAAAATGACACCAAAACTGTAAACATCTCCTCTTGTTGTGGATCTGCCACTCTGGCCATACTCAGGTGGAATGTAACCAAATGTGCCAGCAATATCAGTGGTGATATGAGTCTCACAGGCACTGATCAGTCTTGCCAGTCCAAAATCTGCAACCTTTGGCTCAAAATCTTCATTCAGCAAGATGTTGCTAGCTTTAACATCCCTGTGAATGATGTGGGGTATAAAACCATGATGAAGGAAAGCTAATCCTCGGGCTGCGTCAGTTGCAATTTTGTAACGTTTGTTCCAGTCCAGGATTTCAAGTGCCCCAGTCCTATTTCTCAACCAAAGATCTAAGCTTCCATTTACCATATATTCGTAAACAAGGAGTTTCTCCTCGCCGATTGAGCAATATCCTAGCAATTCAACGAGATTCTGATGCTTCACCTTGCCCAAGGTTTCCATTTCAGCCATGAACTCACGATGACCTTGTGTTTTTGCCTCACTAAGTTTCTTCACAGCAACTGTTTTTCCATTAGGTAGAGTGGCCTTGTACACAGTTCCAAAACCTCCATCTCCAATTATATTTGTCTTGCTGAAGTTGTCAGTTGCTTCAAGGATGTCTACCAAAGTTAATTTCAGAAGAGGCTGCTCAAACATTGCAACATTGATACTCAATGGCTCCTTTGATCTGCTACCGCTCAAAAAGTAAAGATTGTGATCAACATAACTGTTTAGTTTGCGCTCCTTAAGCTCCTCAGGATTATTTTGCCTCCTGGTAATCCATTTATGCAGAACAAAAGCAATGCTCAGAGTTAGCAGCAAAATCGTAAACGCAATTGCAGCAAGCCGCCATGCATTATACAATACTGATCTTCCAATGGTTTTATCCTGACAACTTATACCCAAAACCTGGCCACAAAGGTTTCTGTTCCCTGCAAGTCTAACTATGGGTAGGTTCTGGCAAATACCATTACTTGGTATGGGCCCTTCCAACCTGTTTCGAGACACATCTAGGTAAATCAGATTAACTAGGCCGCATAACTTGTCTGGAATCCTTCCAGATAGTTTATTACCTGAAACATCAAAATATTCCAGTTGCACAAGATCCCCGAGGTCTAAAGGAATATCTCCAGTCAACATATTTCCATGAAGATCCAAATTTGTCAAGTAAGAAAGATTTCCCAAAGACCGCGGCAAGTTCCCACTGAAGCAATTGTCACTTAAATTCACTGTCTCAATCCTCCATGTCATGGAGTTTGAGAAAAGTTCCCCCACTTGGCCTGAAAGCCTGTTATTCTGCACGTAAATCCCAACAAGGCTTTGCACTCCTGAAAGAGAGGAAGGAAGCTCGCCACTGAGCTCATTAGAGCTCAAGTCCAAGTGAGTCAACCCTTTCATGTTCTCAAAACTGACCGGAATTGGACCAGACAACTTGTTTCCTGTCAAATTCAGCTTCACCAAATTACTCAACTTTCCAAAGCTTTGAGGGATGGTACCTGAAAGCTGATTCTGTCCCAAATACAAACCCTGGAGCTTGAGCACACCTCCAAGCTCTGGTGGAATGGAACCTGACAACAAGTTGCCAGACAAATCCAAAGTTGTAAGATTCGTCAAGCGTGAGAGTGATTTAGGAATGGTACCAGAAAGCATGTTGTTGCTAACTAAGAGATTCACAACCACTAGACAACTCCCAAGTTCATCGGGTATGGGGCCAGACAATCTATTGTGAGAGAGATCGAACACACCAAGATGCTGAACAAAGCTCAGATCAGGGATGCTACGCTGTCGGAAATATGAAGACTTTTTAGCAGGAATAGACCCAGATAGATTGTTGTGAGAAAGAACCAGGCACTGCAATTGGCTCAGTTCAACCAGTTTCTCAGGAATAGACCCGTTGAGCTGATTATTTCCAAGGTCCAGTGTAGTGAGGGAAGTGCAACTACCAAGCTCAGTTGGGATACTCCCTTCAAGCATATTCCCATTCAAATTAAGAACAGAAAGATTTGAGAGTCTCCCAATTTCCTTGGGAATAGTACCTGTTAGACGATTATTGCTAAGAACAAGCCTCTCCAGCATAATCGCATTCCCAATCTCCACAGGAAGAGAACCCTCCAAACGGTTATTAGCAGCGGAGAATTCCATCAGAGCCAATGAGTTCCACAGTCCAGAAGGTATTTTCCCACTAAAATTGTTAGAATCAAGGTCCAGCACCATCAAGGGTAACTCAGAAAGATACTCAGGTATAGAACCAACAATCCGATTATTCATCAAAACCAACTGGGTAAGGTTCTTACACTTGACGAAAACTTTCTCAATAGTACCAGAGAGAAAGTTGTCATCAAGATCAACCTCTAAAAGTGAGGCAGCATTACAAAGTTCCTCAGGAATAGGACCTGTCAACAAATTACTGCTTACACTGAGGTGCTCCATTACAGAACAATTCCCAAGTTCAGGGGGAATAACCCCAGAAAAACGGTTAGCAGAGAGCAAAAGAGAATCGATATTGCTCCATTTCCCCAACCAAGAAGGCAAAGGCCCGTGAAGCTGATTTTTCTCAGCAGAAAAGGTTAACATGGGAAGCTCAGAAAGCTCCTCGGGCAGAGACCCAGAGAGCGAATTGAAAGAAAGCATCACAGACCTCAAATTCTTACAGTTCCCAAGCTCGGCAGGCACTGACCCATTAAGCTGGGCAAACACAAGGTCCAAAATTTTCAAACTCTCCAGCTCTCCAATAAACTTGGGAATCGAACACCTCAAGGGGTTGTAAGAAAGGTCAAGCTTGGTCAACGCTTTCAGCTTCGCCATTTCCTCAGGCAAAGGACCTTCGATGGAACAGGAAGGAGAGTAGAAAATTTCCAGTTTTGAAAGCAACCCAATCTCTCTCGGCAAAGTCCCAGACAACTTGTTAATCCCCACGTAAAGAGCACTGATGTTCCGCCAGTTCCCAATTTCCGGGGGGATTACGCCGGAAAACGAGTTGTTCGAGATATCAACGGAAATCAAAGACCTCGCTCCGGAGAAGAGACTGACCGGAAGAGAACCGGATAAAAAGTTGTTGCTGAGGTCGAGAAACTCAAGCCGGGTCAAATTCCCGACACTATCCGGCACTTCTCCAACAAGCGAGTTCCCGGAGAGGTCGAGAGTGCACAGCTTCGTCAAGAGCCCGACCTCCGGCGGGATATTCCCGGTGAGCAAGTTGGAGCCTAGTCGGAGAGTTTCGAGCTGAAGCAACCCATCGAGCTCGCCGGGGATCTCGCCAGTGAGCTGGTTTTCACGTAGGTTGAGGAGAGAGAGTGAAGAGAGAGAGAAGAGCGACGAGGAGAGTGTTCCTCTGAGGTTGCGGTTGGGAAGAGAGAGCGAGGTGACTCGGCCGAGTTGGCACGTAACGCCGACCCAGTGGCAGTGCGGGGTGGCGGGTTGCCAGGAGGGGAGCAAGTGAGGGTTTTGGAGACCCTCTTTGAAGGAAAGAAGGTAGAGCATGTCGTTGTTCTGGTCTGCGGTGGCATGCAGAAAACTCAACAAGAAGAGGACGAGGTAGCAGAGTACGAGGTTGAAGGGAAGAGCCATGAAGAGAGTGGCAGAGGTAAGAATGAGAGAAGGGTTTGGTTTGTTTAGAGGAATATGAAGCATGCAAATAGCGTTTGAGAAGGTTGAAGATAATGGGTAGCAGTAGAAGGAGCACGAAAGCCAGGCATTGCCATGAAATGAAGGAGTTGGTTTGAGTGAGAGAAGCTACAGTGCTAATGCCAAAAGAGGTTATTTGTCAGAGTCCAGCACGCATAGCACGTGACTTCTACCTTCCCTAACGCCAAATATTACTTTGCCTTCAAAACTAACCTCCTAACACCTTCATCTTTTACACCACATATTTCACAAATTAAATTATTATTTATAGTTTTGTGTACATGTAGTCATAATTATTGACTATTTAACTGAACTGTAAGATTATATATATTTTTTTTACATTTTTTAAGTTAGTGCTATTTTAAAAAAGAGTAAAATGATGGAAAGAGAAAAAAAAATAATGAATGTGAGTTTAAAAGAATGGAGAGATAAGTTTTAAAAGTATTTTAGAAGATGAAAGATGGTAAATATGGTAGATAGTTATTGATCAAGACACATTAGAGATACATTAATACATTATTCAAATCTTTTGACAGTTGTTGCCTAAGGAAAATTTAATGATTTTTAATAAAAAATATATATTTCAAATATTTGACAGTTGTTGCCTAAGGAAAATTTTATGATTTTTAATAAAGAAATATATTTCCAAAAGAAAAGATTACTCTTTTATGAATTTATTAATTTTTAAATAAATGAAAATTTATCAACAAAGGTTTAGTGCATGTTTATCTATAAATTTTAAAATGTATGACCGTTGTCACCTGATGGTAACATTAAAAATATAAAGGCATGATAAAATCAGGCGAGATTATTATTTTATTAATGCGTTTAAAGAGTAAATTGTATTTTATGAATAAACATTTAACTCATTTATTTTAACTTTTTTTGACATTTTTTTTTTACTTTATTTATTTGAAATTTATAAAATTAATATTTTTCGGATTTCCATATGAAGAAAGAGACTTTCTAATACAACTTTTTTAACCATGGAATTGCTAATCCAACTCAATTTAAATATATATTTTAAACAAGTTAATCGCTAAGAAATTTAACTTTATAAAACTTAAAATTATTTGTGATCAACCACTTGACTGTTACTTTAGTACTGCTTTCTATTTATTAATGGAAGCTCAAAATGAATCTTTCAACTCATTATCTTTGTTTTTTCATCTTAAACAGTAAAAAAATCAAACTGAATCTGGCACATTTGTTTTTAATATAGTTTTGTACTACTTTTAAGACTTAATCAATGTTCCTCAAAACTCCTCAAACAGTTAATAACTGCACCTTCCTTTCTAAGACTATAGTAACTTTGGACATAGCTAAGCTATTGGCTAAGCTCTTCAGAAAACAGGGGTTGTGTCCATATTTTTTTCATTGAATTAGGGAAGTGTGTCTCCTCTTATCTCTTGGGTTCGTATGCTATTCACTTTGTTTCGATAATAAACAATTTTATGGAGAAATTTAAAATAGTTATAGGATTGGACTAGCTTGTGGGATTTGCACATTGCACGGCTATAGTTACATTCCTAATAGAAAGTCCAAAAAGATTCCAACTTCTTTAGATTAAACTATGATACACTTTCTTTTATCTTCATTGCTTTGGCATCAAAGTTTTTGCAATGTGCACTCTTTTTGTTTGTTTCCACCTATATTGTGATGTCAGCGAGTTTCCTTTAATATTTAACTTTTCTCTTTTATCACTTTTTTTATTACTTTATTTCTATCATGTTTGTTTGGGTAAAACACTCTTCATGTAGACTGATTTAAAGGTGACTTTCTTATTCATTTTACGTAATTTGAAGATTATTTGAGGAAGTTGATGTGAGAAAATAGATTTACAGAAATAAATTTACACGTGAGCAAACTTTAGGGTCATTTACTTGCGTCAGGAGATTTGAAGGAAAAATTAACTGAAAAAGAGATAAATTATGACTTTAGTCTTCTTTTTGGATTTTTTTTCTTTTCATTCTGTATGATTTCATTTTAAACATAATCGGTTATGAATCAATTATCTTTTTTCATAATCAATTATTCTTTATAAAACAATTATCTTCTCTTATAATCAATTATTTTTTCATATAATCGATTATCTTTTGTGTTTTGTCTTGCTAATTGAGGAAAGCAAAAGCTATTAATTTTCGTCTTGCAACACAACTGTGAACTCATATTTTTAACAGCTTAATAAATTCGAGATGGGAGTGGAGAGCTTCAGACAGCACCACAACTCTCAGAGCACTGATTATTTTTATGCAAATCACTCTGTAAATGTAGAAGAAAATTAGTAACGATTATCTAACAAATTGAGAAAAAAAAAAGTTAGGAACTTAAATTGCATTGCGAATCTACAGTTTCAAATTATAATCAATTATATATTATTATGTATATATACAAGTAACATATAATCAGCAATATAATATAATAAAAAAAATTAAAATAATAATAAATAAAAAATAATATTAAAAATAAATTAAGAAAATAATAATAAGTATAAAATAAATTTATATAATAAAAACACCTAATAATATTATTAATAAAAATAAGTCATAATAATAATAAAATTATAAAATAATAAATGATTAATATAATTTTTTATAATAATAAAAGAAACTAAATTTATATAATAATAAAAATAGTAATAAATAATAGTGTTAATTAAATAAGAAAACATATAAAAGTAATAATATTAATAAAATTAAAATTTAATAGTTAATTATTTATAATAATAATAGAGATAATTTAATTATAAATATATTATCTAAAATAATAGCAATAAAATTTTAAAATAATAGTAAAACCTGAAATAATAATTATAACAAAAGAATACTAAAAATAATAAAATTATAGAATAATAATAAAAATACAAATAATAATAACAAAATAAATTCATAAAATAAGAAGAAGAATAATATAAAGGATAATAATTTTATTTGAATTTTAGCTTTATTTTATGAAAATACTTTTTTTATATTTTAAATATTTCATACGGAAATAATAGGTTAACCAAAACATGGATAGTAGGTATAAATAACTTATCATTTGTTAATTTCTAAATTTTTATACTAGTTTCTATTTATTTTATTAATTTTTACAAAATTTATTAGTTTTATAACTATTTTTGTTTAAATTTTATTTAATTTTATCAAAATCTATTTTTTAAATTTTGTACGTATTCGCAATATAAGATAATTTGTATTTTTTCTACTAAGTCCAGAAATAATACTTTAATCACAATCATATTTAAATAACTAATTATATTTTACTTTAAATTAATCTTATAATTTATTCAATCACACTTAACATAGCACTTCCAAACTTTTTTCATTTTCTTTCAAACTCTATTCTATTGTCTTTAATCCAAAAACAACCTTACTTACATTTTCTTACCATTAAATTCATCATTTTTTTTATCCTAAAAATTTCACTCTTTAAAACAATCCTTATAATATTTTAATTACACATCATGTTCAAATAATTAATTATATTTAATTTTAGATAAAATATTTAACTATAAAAATAAAATTATAATATCAAAATTTTATCACTCATATTTATCATATTATTCACAATTTCTTTTTCTTCAATTTCTACTTTATTATTTTTTAATCTAAATAATTTTATTTTATACTGTATTTTCCATCAAATTATCATTTTTCTTATCCGCCTCATAAAACAACCCATGTAGAAATAAATATTAATAATAGTATTAATAAATTTTGTAGTTTACTTTACATATTTTAAATCTTGTTGTCATTCTTGGATAATAAAGTATCATTAGACAAGATAGCTAATCGAAAATCAGCATATTTTTAAAAACATATAAATACAAAAACCATGATTTACATAAAATAGTGTTACCCAGTATTCAATATAAATTGTTTATAGAAAATGGAAAATACCGAACACTATTTACTTATTGTGAAATCCAGTCTTATAACTTATATATTTAAAATATTTATTTTTAATTATATAAAAATCATTAAGTTTATCGCACAAACTAAAATACTTTTCATCTTAATTTTGTTAAAGTAAGCAAATACTTTTTTAAAGTCTTTAATTTTTTAATAACTAGTATTAGCTAATATTATCTGAATATCAAGTTTGAATAATATCAGTTTCAAAATTTATATATATATATAATATTATATTGTATTTCTCTGAAAAAAATATAGAATAATTTTGCAAGAATAATTACAATGGTGCATATTATTTGAGTCTGGTCAACCAGAATGATAGAAAGTGGTTGGTAATTAAATAGTGAAGTGATTAAGGTTGGGATTTGGGCATGAGTAGTAGAAGTGAGGTTGTTTTGGTCATTATGATGCAATAGAGATTTGAGTTGTGTTGTGGGGTAAGTGATTTGAAGGGACATTGGTGAGTGACTGATGATATCAGACTAAACCAAACACGGTCTCTCTCACTCTCACCTGTCTCCTGTCTCTTCCCTGGAAGCATCTCTACTTTCCCAAAATTTTCAAACCCTGCAACTCCTATTCACTCTCTTTCCCCATTCCATTTTTGCCCTTTTCCCAAGGATTTCATTGCCATGTGTACTCTTACTCCTGTCTTCTCAATTCAATTCAACATTTCATTTTGAATATACTACATGTAATAAAAGAACAATAGCAAAAAGATAATTTACTGATTTCATTTTATGAACTCACATTGTATTTTCTTGAAATTTTGCAAATGATATTATGTTGATGAATTATATAGATCAATTGATATAAGTTGTTTTTTATTTAATTAACTGTCTTAAATTTAATTTTTACAACATGTATATGTTATATACTTTCAATGTTTTGTTGTCCATAAGATCCTATTGTATTTAAACAGAAAAATAGTAAAAGGTACTTAATCTCAAATACTAAAAAATTATAATAATAAATTGAATTTAATAGATAATATTTTTTTAAAAATAATTTGTTTTTATTTTTTCAAACCAATAAATGTTTATATTTGTAAAAAAAAATATATCTAAGGAGACAATTTTGACATTACACTATAAAACAACCTACCAATTTTCATTAATTAAATCAAATTAATCATATATATTAATCTTCTCCTCAAATTTATTATTTTTCCATTAAATTATCATCTCTCTTTTAGTTCACTTTCATTCCAAATCATTCAAAATCAATCTTTCAATTTTCACCCTCTTACTTAAACAAAAAATAAAGAAAGTTGGTGAGTTACATATACTAATATCATTTTATCTAAATGTGAAGTAGGTCAAGTTTGGGGAAGAAATAACATAATTTATTATTTGTTATATTGAAATACTTTTTAACTGGTCAATATTATAGAAAAAAAATACCTTTGATGAATATGAATACCTATTTTTCCTATCTTTATTTATAATGAAAGAGAAGATGGACAATAAGGTAAAGAAGATTATTTGTTGCATAAAAATGGTTTTAAAATATCTTAACCTTGATGTTGCATTACTTTTTTTTTCAATACCTTATTAACTTAACTATTAATTACTTAATTGTATGATTCACAACTGGTGCAGGCTAAAATTATATTTAGTGAGACTAATAAGATAATTACTAGCTTATTTGATAATTTTTAAGATAGTTTGACCGACTATTCTAAAATAACTTATTTTAATAATTTATAAGTCATAAGTTACTTCAACTACTTTATAGTACATAATTTAATCTTTTCAATATTATCCTTTATATTTTTAATGAATTTTTTATTATTCTTAATGTATTTTTACTTACTATGATTTATCTCAACATTATATAGATAACTAGTTATTGCATTAATTTTAATATTTGTTGAATTAGTTTTTAATTTGTTATGTGGTTCAAATTTTATAAAATTTAGTATTATAAATCGAACTAAAAAATATTTAATTACATAATATTATACACAATAAAAATTCTAAAAAGGAATTTAATAATTTTAAATTAATAAAAGGTTTAATTTTCTGAAAAAAGTAAAAAAAATAGTAAATTTGATCAATACTTATTATATCTACTCATTTAAATATAATGATTAGTTTGACCTAAAAGGTTATATATAACTTTTAAAAAAATACATAAAAATACTAAAAAGCTTAATATAAATTTTTTATTTCATAAAATATAAAATTAAATAATAATTTATTTTAGAAATGTAAGTTTCATTTATATAAGAAAACTTATTTAATATATCCTCTTAAGTTATTTTACATTTATCAACTATTTTATCAGGTAATCAAACGCTTAATAAGTTATCTTATCAACTCAAAACTTATAAGTTAATAGTTAGTTTATCAATTAATTTTGTTAAATAGATCCTGAATATTTTTTTTAGTTGAAAAAAATAACAATATATATACATATGTGTGTGTGTGAGTGTGAAAATCAATAAAAGTGTTTTGTTGGCGCTTAAAATCTCATGTATATTTAAGAGGGAAAATAATAAATTTATAAGATATATAATATAATAAAGGATAGAAACATGAATATATAATAGGTCATTATATATAAAAAAAAAGGAATATATTTATATTATTGTCCAACTAATTAAGAGACACTGGAAGACTTCTTATGAAAGAACATTCATGAGACCAAATATTTCAATATTCAATTATTTTCTACACTCTTTCCACTGAGAAAAGGTGGTTTTTAGTGTCACAAATAGTCTTTTTTATATATAAAAAAAAATATCAAGCCTATTTGTATCTTATTATTGTTTTGAAGTTTACAATCTAAATGAAAAAAAAAATAGTAAGAAATTATGGTGAGACATGATCTATGTGGTTGAGTACGAATTGGTCTTTAGAAGCGAACTTTTGTCTGAGGCAGAGGAGATGTAAGCACGAAAGAAGGAAAAAGAAAAGGTGAAATAGAATCAAATGAGCGTGTATGAATTGAGCTAAAGGCTAAAAGGCTACTTCAATTGATTTCAAATGTTTCTACTTTAAAAACTTGTAGCAATTCAGTCTATATTCCAAATGGTACCCTCACCAATAACGTCCTGTGTTTTGCAGATTTCAGATGCAAGAAACGCAGAAAAAAGGTAGAAGGCTTCAACACCAAATCAACACTTTACTCATTGCTGAACCGTACCATATCAAGAATATCATGTGCAGCCCCATCCCATGCCTCTGTGGTCCCTCTAACAAAACTTTTCTCTGCTGCATAAAGCAATCTTGCTCCAATCCTTTTTCCTGATTCACTCTTTGCCTGTGACCAACCTCAATACTCAAACCACAAACCAACCACTTACTTTCATGCTACCAAGTTTCTATATTCACCATTTATTTACATATTTTGGATTATTAACAAAACATATTTCAATTAAGGTTTCATCATTTTTCCAACTCATCAATTTTTTCAACTCTATCAAAAATGCACAAAAAAATATATCAATAACTAGATTTTAAGTTTAACCAAATCTTATAATACCATTTTACAATATTATCGTAATAGATAATGATATTATATTAAAAATTAAATTTTAAGTCTAAGTCAATGTTATAAAATAAACTTATAAAGTGAGATTTAAACTCAAAGTTATAAATTATTAAAAATCATCCTCAACGTTTAACGTGAGATTTTCAACAAAATCTGTATTTGAAATATTATTCGGCTAACTAAGAAAATTTTCCAAAATCACAGTTCCTATGTTCATGTTCAGAGCAGAGACAAAAAATGGTCCAAAGCTTTGAACAACAATACCAGCTTGAGTTAGCGGTGGTCCTGATTGTGGCAACTCAAACTAGACAGAAACATTTACAATAACTATCACTTTCAATCCTATATAATCAGATCCAAATTGTTTCTTGTACTAATCAACTTGCAACATTCGTATAACCGATGCAAAATCTCCCCTACCTGGCTTCATTGATCCGTCGCCATCTCAATTCACTTTTTTTTTTTTTTTTTTTACGTAAACTTTGGTTTCAACATAACCATTCTGCACTTCATGTAATTACAAAGAAGATTAATGTGCAGTGGGATCATTTAATGGTTGTGTCACTGTCACTACATTGAATTTTTTGACAGGGAGCTACCGGTTTCTGCGATTTACTCACATGACACATTGATCACACACTTGTTTTGTAGTGCCCTCAGTATATATCTCCCACGCAGTTTCTCTAAGACAAAGCTTTGATTGCCTTTTACGTTGCAAAGAATATGCTTTATTTAAAACTTTGCTCAAATGATATTAACTGTAACGTTGAGTCTTTCTCTATGTGTCAACAGAGACTAATAAGCGAGTATCAGGTACTGTACTATTCTCAGAATCAGTTTTACTGTTTTCTATACCTCAGCTTCTCGTGATATCTTTTTGCCACCTTCAATTTACTGCTGCATGTGACTCATATTTCAAATTCTTGAGTTAGCCATTCGAATGCCATTTGGATTATATATACATAAAATTACTTTGACATTTATATTCATCTTTGCCATCCGTTTAACACTGCTTTTATCTAATCAAATATTATATAAAATAATAGAATAATAATATATAAGTGTCAAATGAATGTAAACAGTGAATATTATGTCTCAACGTATCACTACTCTAAATATAATTATTTTGCAGAAAGAAATATTTCCTCATGACAGCCATATAAAAAGTGCTTAGCTTCCATACTTAGTAGACAGAAATTACAATTATATTTCATAATATTTTCTCAAATTATATTTGTACTTTGTGTTTTTTACCATTAATGACTTTTCTTGTTAAGAGATGTATATTTTAATGCTTTTAAAACTTAAAAAATATAAAAAAGTGTAAAGAAAAAAGTAATAATTTAATGTTTTTAAAATAAAAAAGATATTTGTATAGATTTTTAGAAAACCTCAAGTTTGATTAATATGAGATTCTGTACATCAACCATCAAAATATTATTGAGCTACCGTGGATTGAGTAGATACTAATATATACCGGTTGAAATATTTTATTATTCTAGTTATGACTTTAAGTATAAATTAAATAAAAATAAAAAAGTTAAATAAAGAGGAAGACTCGCATTAAATCTATTAAGATTTAGTATCATAGTCTCTTATGAGTTAATACAGTTCATTCATATCAAATCTCTTTATAGATACTTCTTTTATCTAACTATTTTTTCTTTAGATTTTCAAAAAATAATTGAAATTTAAAATTTTCCACTGTTAGGTTTAGGACATTATTAAAATAGTAATTTCAATAATGTTAACAAATGAAAGCTTACTAAAAAAAATGTTTATTTGCGTAACACGCATAAAATTTAGTATGATTTTTTAAATGGAAAAAATGTTGAATTTAAGAAATAACGATAATTATCTTTATTCATATAATGTTAGGTAATTTTATTCATATAAAGATATGAGTTTTGTTCGAATGATTATTATTATTATTATTTTGTTAAGTTTCTAAAGTTTTCTTCCAGTGGCAAGTTAATCATTTTGTTAATAACTCTCTCGTTTTATATTCATCGTGCATATATAATTGTTTCTTTTTACCTTTCTTTTCATTATTCTTTAAAATGGATTTGGTGTAATTCATCATCCATAGATTTGCTTTAAACAATAATGTACTTTTACTATAGTTTGTTTCCAACGTTATTTCTATACACAACGTAATATAACATCTTATTAATGTTCATTGATTAAGAAAGTTATTAACAAATAATTAGGAAAGAATGAAGATGTCAACAAGAACAATCTACAGAAACTTACATATCTGAAAATAATCTTTTAAAAAACTCAAGTACTAGAGTTTATATATTTTTTAAAATATTAGTTTTATTCATTTTATTTTCTAACGTTTTTAACTTCGATGATAAGAAATATAAATTGATAACAAGAGAAAATTTTAAGCGTAACATTTAACTGAGAAAGTAAATACGACTTAACAAAATTACTAACAAAATAAATTTTACCTATTTAAGTGCTTCTAATTTTTTTAACGAGCTAATGGATAATCAACAAATGTTATTTTATATACTTCACAATTGTATTACTATTAACAATAATTATAAATTTATTTATTATGTTCTAGGGATTTTATATTTTATTTATAAACAAGCTTATGAAATGTTTTAATGAATTTTGATTTAGGAAAATGTAATGATAATTAAGTAATAAGTACCTTACTTGATTTTCATCAATTATCCAATTTGTTTCCACTTTTGAAATCGTTGTGTTGGACTTGTTAATATTTGGTACAAATCTGTTAAAGGAAGTTGCAGTGGATAATATGAGAATCTGAAATCTGACAATTTTTTTGTCCAGCTCAGCTGATGGTACGAAATTAAGATGTTTTTCTATGGTCACATTATAATAATGGTGTCAGGCAGTGTAACGACGAAAACATGGAAATTACCATCAAGACCTTGTAGCTACACTTACATTAAAGTCTTCTGCTAATGCTATGTTTGGTAATCAACAAAAAGTCCAGAAATACGAAAGTAAATTAAAAAAAAATGAAAAATAAATTATTTTGGAAGTATCCTTAAACTGAAAAGTTATCCAATGACACCTTTTTTTTGTCCTTCAAACTGCAGCTTTAAAGTAGGTTTTAAGACTAACAAAAAATAAAGTTAAGCACTATTTATGACACACGCTCTTTTTATAAGTTTAACTCATTACAAAACTTAAATAAAAACAAATAAAAGATTAATAATTTTTTATCAATTAAAAAAAAAAACTGATCTAAAAAACTGCTTTTTATCAATTAAGAAGAAGCCGCGAAAAGAAATAGTAAGTTCATCAATTTTTTTTAACATTTTCCTGCTATTGGGATTTGATTTGTGATTTAAACAGCTTGATTGAAATTATCAAGTAGCGAATTTTTCTCTTTCCTTTAGTTAAATTTTAATGGATTTTTCTTTTTTCTAATTTACCTCCTGTTTTGTTGTGCAAGCATTGCTTTCATTATGATCTACCTATAGGTTGAAGCTTTGTCACTTTTTCATTATTTGGCTGCATATTTTATAACTAGAACAGTGCATGACGAAGATGATGGTGATAATACAAGAAGACACTAAACATGAACAAACAATGTTTTGATGTTTGAGGAGCACTTTCTGTGAATGTTGTTTATATTAGAATTTAGAATAGCCATGCTTAATTACCCTTAGTGCTAGCTGAAAAGTGAATTCCCATTAGTGGGTAATTTTCTAGGGAAAGGAAAGAAGCAGTGATGAAAAGTGGCAGGGCAATAGAAAAAAAGACATGCAGATGCATGCAGGGCCCCCCCAAAGGCCAAAAGACATAAGCTCCAACTACTTACAACTCACATTTTCACTGCTATGTGACTATCTTCTGTGCACACACAGTGAAATTGTATCTGCATTCGTCAGCTAAAGCACCAAGAAACCAAAATAAAGGCATTCTCAAAAATGGGGTAGAGTGAGTTTGGAGTTTGGTGCTGCGTTATAATTATGATCCCATGCGAGTGATTGAGAGAGTCATGGTATTCATGGAAGCGTGTACGCTAATACTGTCTCAAAACTTGGAAAAAATTTCCTCAGTTTGGTCACTGAGGATTTTTCAATTGAATGAAAAAGTGGCCCTAAAAGTGGAAAATTGAGAAAGATTGTGATATGACATTGCGTGACTAAAGCCAATTAAGCGAGGCCAAATTAAGTCTCTGATTTTGACTGCTTTAATGCCAATAAGGGAGAAAGAAAGCGAGATTCTTATTCTATTTTTTTCTCTTGTTCAGAGTTGATTGATGGGTATGTGATGTACCCAAAACGTGAATTCCTCGAGGAACGGGTTTTGAATATGGCAATCACTTTTTGTTATGTAGATGCAATTTTGCTTGGGTCTTGAATCTCTTGGCATAGTTAGGTAGTGAGCACTGAAGTGGGAAGGATGAGAAATTGGTGGAAGCAGTGTACTGAAAAGGGTGGATCAAAGTACGTGGTTGTAAATAAGATCATGCAGGAGTGGCGCTGCGCAGTAATGTGTTGGGGCCCTTAGCAGTTGAATTGGAATCTTCATCGTTTTTGTAAGCAAAACTATCTCTTATAATCCCAAATCAATTTCGAACATTTTCTGGAATCCGAAATCAATAAACACTGCCGTTTTTCTGACACTTTTTGCGTACATTCGGAATCATGAATCGCTAGCTAACATTGCAAAGTGGTGAGCTGTTCACTGTTCAAACATTATCAAATATGCCCTTGTTATTCTGCAATAGTTGATAGTTTTAGTTATCATAATAAAGTGTGTTTGTTTGCATTGTTTATGTTGGTTGAGAAATTATTTTATTAGGTAAAAGGTTTGTTAAATAATATAAATTTTGGAATCATATCTTTTACATTACCGTCCATATTTTACTTTATTTACTCGAAGTCAAAAAAGTGGTTTTCTTTTTCATGGATTTGGTGTAATATTTACCTATATTTACAAAAATAGGTAGATCTATTTATTTTTACAAAAACGGATAAATTGTTTTGGGACGATGATTTTGAAATGAAAGAATCATACATCGAAGCACGATATATATATATATATATATATATATATATATATATATATATATATATATATATATATATATATATATATATTAATTGAAGTCATTTTACGCGACACAATTTTAGTATAAAACTTTTTTTAACTGAGATCATCGTACTTAATAATTTTTTGCATTTCAAAATCATTATCCTCAATACGACTTATCCATCTGTGTGAAAATAAAAAATTTTACCCACTTTTGTAAATCTTGAAAAAACTTACACCAAATCTGTAAAAACGTCAAAAGGAAAAACTTTTATTCTCGCATGTAATACAGTGCTGATACATTATCCCTACTCTTCATTTTATACATTTACTCTACAACTATATATACATTATTATTATTATTATTATTTTATACAATATTTTATTAAAAAATCAGTTCTTAAATAGATGGAATTAATATTTGTGTCAAAAAGATAATTTCCGCATTTGACATTTGGGTGCTTTCTACATCACTGTTCCAGGAAGAGCAGTCGTCTTTATCTTTCAAAATAAATTGTCGTTTTCAATAAATAATTTATGTCATTTTTTTCTTTTGGTTCGGAACCATATTTCAGTACACACTGTGTTGTATCTTGAAAATGAGAGTAACTTCAATAACGGAGTCATATAGAGTATGTATCTAATTTAGATAGATCTACTTATCACAAAATTTATAAAGTTTAGAAACCATGCAGAAAATGGTATTAAACAAGTTATTTGACAATAAATTAAAATAACACTTGGTAATAAATTCGTATATAACATAATCATTGAAGAGGAAAAAAATTATGATGTGTATTAATTGTTTAATAGTTGGAGGCACATTATTTTCCTGATATACAGGTTGCAATTATATAATACAGTTTTTAAATAGTTATTTTATTTTTATAAAATAGTAAAAGTATTTTTCTATAAAAAAGATAACGTGAAAGAAAAGCTCTTTAGGAAACATACTTATTAATTGGAAAATATAGATATATTTATTTTTAATATACAAAATACAAGTACATGTCATAGCAATATCAAAACATCCATATTATGTTTTCCTCTCCGTTACGATCGATTCCTCCTATTTCTGAAATATGCATTTAAAATTTTGTCCGGATGGCTACAACATGAAAAAAGGAGTAAAATTAATAATTAGGATGAAAAATTAATATAAAACATTAATGAAAATATTGTATGATATTATACAAAAACTCTAACAATCTACATTTTTGTAGATTAATAATTACTTTTTAAATGTTGCTATTATTTAATAAATTCGCATTAAATTTATTTTAAAATACAAAAAATATGTTACACCAACAAAATGTGGGTTGTCGAAACTACTTCAAAAAAAAATATTTACTTATTTAATATATATTGGATCTCTATTAATATATCCAGTGTCAAAAGAAATAGGTAAAATAAAAATAAGTAAATAGAATAAAAATAAATTACGAAATGGTGGTGTTTAATTTTTTTAATTAAAAAGAACAATAATAAGGAATTTGAAGCAGAACACTTTTCAGCCACCCTAAGTAGAAGCTACGCCGCACTGCTGTCGGAAATTTGATGGCACCCGCACTTATTATTTTGTTTTATCGTCAAGTTGTGGTAAATGGTAACTGTACCACCGCTATTACTATATGCACCGCTCCTACAATTTCATTATTTTCCCTATCTTTTTCATTATTCATCATCAACCTGCGCCACACACCATTCAACGCAATCATCATTTCATCATTTTTACTCACCCCTCATTATTATTCTTCCTTTTACTCACCACTGAATCAACTTTCAAACCTTTATTCATTTACTACAAAAAATTTGTCTACACCTTTTAAACTAAGGAAACTAGCTAGATTAATTAATCTAATTATCAATGTTATTGAATTAAAATAATTTTGAAAATTTTGTAGAATCGAATAATTTAAGTGGCGATAATATTTATGACATTTGAGGGGTCATTTTTCTCAGCCATAAGTGTAACTTGTAAGATTAATAAATCAATTAATATGTTTATTTACGTAAATAATAACTCACTATTTCATTAATACACTTCGCAATAAATCATGGCACTAAAAATATTAAAACATTAACATCTAATACTGATTTAGTGTTTTGGATTACTGCCGATTTGAATGATATCCATAAACTTCTACTTCTTCCTACATCGTCTATACTTTCAAAAAAATAAATTGGCGTGATAAAATATTTTTCCTTGATAAGAATTTTCGTATTGGAATAATTACAAATATTTTAATAATTTATATTTTTCGATCAAATATAATAAGAACGTTTCTAAAATAATAATTTTTTTTTCTATATAAAAATGAGAATAATGTAATAAGCGACAAATAACGTGACAAAATAAAACAAACTGAAACAAAATAAAACATAACCATCACGGTGATATCAATAAATATTATGCAATACATTCATGATTATAGTATATGTATGAAAGGTAAAACAACAAAAATAAAGATAAATAATATGATAGTACATTTTTATCAATGAAAAAATATAGATTATTTAGTTTAAGAATGTTATTTTCATTTTTTTAAATATCAATTATAAGAATGTTATTTTCTAATCTTAAAATTTCTTATAAAAAAAGTAAAAATGAAATCAGTTATTTAACTATTTTGCAAGTAGATTGTTGAAAAATAAAACATAAACAAAAGGGAAAAAAAACCAACAAGGTAACGTGTTCTGGTTAAAAACAAAGAAAAAAAAAAACATTGAACCTCTTAACTTTCTTTTGTTCTTAATTGTAGAAATGAATTTTAAATAACATGTCTTTGACCTTTGTGTTGGGCCTATAATGTAGAGAAGAGAATGTAAAAAAGCAAAAAGGAGTGAGGAAGGGAAGAGTTGTCTCAATTGTTTTGTCTTGTGAGATTTGACCATCAACAAATTCTTCAAAGAAAAAGTTGATTGCTCGTTGAAACATGTGATGTGAGTGAAGTGTGAATAATTGCCTAACAATTACTAGACTCAATTATTTAATAGAGAAGCATGGTTACTTAGCAATCATGTTCAAAGCTTCTAATGTCTACTACAACACTAGGTTTCAGAGCAATAAAATGAGGTGTCCATTATTATCATCATATGGTTAAAGACATTTTGAATTGTTATTATTTTACTGGTTCTTTTACAATTCTTTTACTCTATTCTAAGTTACATTAATTATGATGTTTTAAAATATAGTGAAAATATTTTTAATATACTAAAAACAGTATAACTTGGAAGCATAACAGAGAAATAGTACAAAAAAATTAATACAGAATCTAAAGTCTAATATTTATAACATTGTTTTAAAGAATTGTGAGAAGGTGAAAATGGAAAACTTGTGACTTAGGAGATGGTGGAGTGGACTGGTAGGGAGGTTTTTGAGAAGAGAAAGATTAGTAACACATTCTCTTATATATTATCTACTTTTGAGTAAAATTTATTAAAAATGATAATTTTCCTATTCAATAATTAGCTCTCATAAATTTATTTTTTTCAATAAATTATAATTGATGATAAAATACATTATAAATTTCAGTAAAAACCAAATGAAGGAATGAAAGGGTAAAACGAAAAAAAATTTCACAAAATAAACTGAAAAAAAGGCCCAGATTTTGATTTTTTGGTCGGGCCTTATAATTCTCAACAGTGACGGATTCTTCCTGCACCTCCATAGTATCTTCTTGCACCTCCATAATTTTGAATATTATAATTTTAGTTATGAAAAAAAGATCAAAATATTTTTAATGTTACATAAATAGATTAAAGGTCAATGAAAGTTTAGCGGATGAGAAGATAGAAAGTAGAGGTGCAAGGTTTGTGGAGGTGTAAGGTTGCAACTATCATAATAGTGGAATGACTTATTGGTATAGAAGGGTGGTTTTATCAAGGGAGAATTTCCTTTTTTTTTTGCAGATTGTACAATCTGCAATGATATAATTTTTTTAATTGAATTGCAGAATGTATAATTTGCAAGTCTGAAATTAAATATTCTAAAGTTGTGGATAGTATAATCCACAATATTTTTTCTTACACCTTCATCGTTATGGACTGTACAATTCAATTATTGAAATCTTTTCAATGAATTATAGATTAATTTACAAGTTCGAAATCAAAATTTCATGACTTAAAGATTGTAGAATCCGCAATTCATATAATTTTTTTTCAAAAAATACTAATTATACAATCAGTAAGTCATCAAATTTTGATTTTAAAATTGCTGATACAATATGCAAGTCAGAAAAAAATTCAATAATTGCGAACTAAAAATGACTCTCTCTTTCAAACTTTTAATATAACATTTCGATCCGTGTGACAACAAGTGTATAACTTTAATGTGGTATCCAAATGCAAAGTACAGTAGATATGTAAGAAGTGCAACAAGTGACGGAAACAAGACACAATAACGACAAAGGAAGTGGATAAGATAAAAGGTGAATGAAAGAGATGAAAAGTAAGATTGGATTAAAATATATTTTTAAAAGAATAAATTTGTAATTTTACATGAAAGTTTCAAAATGGTCTATTCTCATGGATATGATAGGCTAATTTTTATTGCACCCCCAATATTACTAAAGACAACCCATTCTAACTGAAAAGACGCAAAATACCCTCCCTCACTGTACTATGTTATCGTCATCGTCACAGCCTGTCATTCCTGCCACTGAACAATCGTGACTGCACCTATGATCTTCAATGCATTCTTCGAGAGAAAGAAAGTTCATGCTGAAAAAGAAAAAAACCTGTTTCAGAATGCTCGTTCCAAAAACTATTATATATAATTTTTGAAAAACTTATTTTAAAAAGCTAATTTCGGAACAAAATATTTTAGAATGGAAAACTTATTCTGAAAAGTATTATGTATGTTCTGAAACCTTTTTTCAGAAATTCTTTTTTAGAAACTTCATTTCAAAATGCATTTCATGTATTCTATACAGGGTATTCCAGAATTTTGTTCAAAAAATTCTATTTTAAAAATACTGTTCCATATATTCCAGAAAAAAACTTGTTTTGAATTTTTTTTAGAACAGGTAACCTATAAGTCACTTTTACAGAGTGTAAAATATTGATTTTAAAAATTATGTAGGTGGAATTAGAAATTATGAAGATGCAGGAAAGAAAAAGCCATCATGATAGCTTGCAGCAAGAGAACAAGAAAAATCCATTCCCATGTTTGTTTTTTTTTTCACCAGCGGTGGAGATAATATTTTTTTTTTCTTGCGACATTGTTTACTTGGGTTTTATTACTTGTTTCAAGTTTTTTTTAAAAAAAAAAATGGGAAGAGGAAAATAAATATTTCTGTGTTTCTAAGGTATTATAAAATAATATTTTTAGGCATCTCAATGGTAAGGAAATTGATCTTTTTATATTTTAAATTGTTTCTATTATCATGAGAAAGAAGCAAATATCTGATATTTTCATGGGAACGAAAGTCGTTGCCTATAAAGTAATATATATTACAGCTATATCCTTCTCCCTTCTTCTTCTTTTTCTTAAAATAACATTATTTTAAGGGTTTATATTTAAGCAATTTAAGACCAATACTACTAATAATTACAGTTTGACACAAATGAGAAGCTCCCATGAAAAACTAGTTGACCCTCGTGCGTTTCTGTTAATAATCCTCCTAAAATGCCCTTTACAGAAGCCAATATGCAAGAACAAATAGATCACGTGCAAAGCTAAAGTAGCAAGGTTTAAGTACTATTTCAGCAGCGCAATATTAATGTCAATGAGACAAACCCTCAACTCCACAAAACAGGTTTTCATAAGTTCATCAGCAAGTTTCAGTCCCCAACTTCGCTCTCTGTAAACCCCTATAAAATTCATCACAAACATAATATACAGATGCTCCAAACGTGATACATGCTACAAAAAGCATACGGTATTCCCTTAATAGACACTTTTTTTCTTTTTTGGTAAAATGAAATCCAATTACAATAAATCACAATAACAATCTTAAGAAACCAAAACTAATTACACACTCTCTAAATATCAGAAAAGAACATATCCAGAGGGTGGCTGTGTTGCTGAAACACCAGAATTGTATGTATCACCTATGCATAGAGCCTATGCAGCCAAGCAGATCTGCATAGCAGTTTTTCTCTTCTAGGGATATCCCCACTTCCACCGTTTGAGGCTAGTTAATAAGGCCACTGTGGATTGATGTGTTGATCTAACCGTACCATACCTTGCATCCACAACAAAAGAGTGGGTCATACAAACACCAGACGAGTCAAGCATTTATCTCTGAATTGCATTGGTGCTCCCTGCTGCAACTTCTTCTACCCCAAAACATGCTAGAGCAAGTCGTTTTATCCAATCTTGGCCCTTCAATCTTATCCTGGTCCATTGTTGATGCTTGAGAGTGATGAGGTGATTCATCTCGTGTTTCTACTTCTCGGGGTTCAAATGATGGACATGGACCATCATTGCAGGTACATAGGGGAATTGCCATAGATGGGAATGGACTACAAGTGACGGGGCAGAGTATTTCTGAAGGAACAGAAGCTACACGATTTCTTCCAATATCAGGTGTATGAGAGAGGGATGGCTGAACTAGGTCACGTGGATGTAGCATGCAAGGGGTACACAGGCCCAGAGACACGTGTAACTTATTTTCTTTTGCTTGGGAACCTGGTAACTTCACAAAAGAGACAACTCCATGTCTACAAAGAGGGCAAGGGATACAGCCCGGAGGGCCAACCATTTCAGAAGAAGCATTGCTTGTTGAGCAAAGATAAAGAGCACATCTTACACAAAGCTCGTGCCCACATCCTGCAAGTATGATCTAATGATATCACTTAAGCTGTTGCGCAAAAGGGAATACGTTTCTCAAACACCAATACCAGAATCTTGAAAATTTGTCAAGGAAAAAGGAAGAAAATACGGTGTCAGAGGATGAGAACCCGTTACACACAGAGGTATGGTAGCTTATTATACTCTGAATGATATTTCTGAATGTAGTTTTTGGGTTCTGGAAAGTAGTTCTTACTTCCTCGCATAATCACTGGGTTAGGAATTAGGAACTGAGTTCACTTTTAACTGATGCAGTTTATTAGATATTTAGAAACAGAAGGCATGCAACATATATTCAAAAGATAAAGAATATAGTACCTTCAGCAGCCACTGAACAAGGTCTCTCCAGACATACAGCACAAAAGTCAATCTCATCAGAAGAGGTTGTAGATGATTGTAATCCATACTCTCTGCAGTTATTTCAAACCAATCTTAGCCATTTTTTCATTATAGGAACGAGTCTTCCACTATAGTTAATATTTAACAACAAAAATATCCTTGAGCTAACATAAATTAACAAATCCGTCAGGCTAGGTTAGACAAAAATTTAGATTTAGTTGCAGCAGATTCAATAAATAAACTTTTGCAGTAAACACAAAATGCAAGATAACATTTACTTTCAAAATATTGCTCATGCCAATAAACATTTCAAATTTTCATTCCACTTACATAATCAACATAGAAGGTGCATCAAATGCCAACTATAGCAGTCTACACAGTTCTGATGTAATATTCAACTTCTCATAATTACGCTCTTTTACTGTTCAAAATTCACCATTGTCATTTACATTATATAGCCATTCCAACATTCCTTTATTTTCAAATACTTCCATCGACCCTTCAATTTCCATTTCAGTAGAATCCCCTTTGCTAACTACAGAAAAATCTACAACGTTCTTTTCTCTGCAACTTTTAGAATCTAAATCCTTTCCCATCAACATTAATTACACCTGACTTCACTCGTTTATCATTTTTAATGATAATTCGAGAATCTAAATTTTCTGGGCTATTTACACAAAGTTGAACATTGACATTGGACAGAAACGGATAAAAGAGCAAATATAGATGCCCATTCATAATTTGAAGTAGTCCATTCATAATTTGAAGTAGTCGTGGATATTCAAAAGGCGTGGTTTCCCTTTGTCTAATCTTACAAAGTGAACCAAAGTTCAAGGTTGTCTTGTAATATATAATTCATTTATTAATTACGTGTAAATTAAGGTCACAAGTTCTCCTTTTCTTATCTAATTGAGGGATGATCGAACTTATACAAGCCTACTTGCATGTCTTACCTAAATTACTTTACTTTTTTTTTTCAATGGAATTATGGTCCAAAATATTCTGCAAAAAATATACACAAATATTTCACTAGCTGTCTGTTATTTTCATTACCTATACAGGTTTCCACATGAAAAAAGTTGGGTTGACTTGGAGAAACAGAAACAGAGGATTGCAAAATACCTAGCTATGTTGAGCACACTCATAAGAGGCAAGGACAAGTAATTTGAATGAGAGAATGTAGGTACAGTGGCATCAGAACTGGGTGCCAGTAATTGTTCAAGCCAATGACGCCCCCACATTCTAGCAATATCAAGAGGAAGCCACCTAGGGGAAAAGGTTCGAATTTGTATCAATATGATATCAAGCAAGTGAAAGTTTGCACTAAATAAACATTTACAATATCTTACCCATTGCAATTTAAAGCCAGCCGACTTGCACCTCGTGCAACAAGGATCTGAAAAGAATAATATTAGTTCCAGTTTCAAAGGAAAAGGCCACAATGCATATTAGAATCGAAGCTAAATCAAATCTTGCCTGACAGCATTTTAAATTGCCTCCACAAGCAGCATAATGCAATGGAGTACTTCCAGCCCCTAGATCAAATCACATTAGTTATGTTGAAGGGGGAAAGCAACCTTAAGAGATATCTACCACATTAAGGAAAAGACATACCGATTAAATCCATTGATGTTCCGTAATGAAATGTCACGGCAGACACATTTGCGTTAAGGTCAAGCAGAAGTTGTACACAATCAAAGTACCCATTTAACGCAGCCATGTGAAGGGCAGTGATACCACCATCAGCAGTCTTATTTACAAACTTGGACAGGGCACTGCACTGGAATAAAGTAAATAAATTGCACGAATATAACAAGTCTAAAAGAAAACTCTTGTAAAGTCAGGCCTTAAATCACTCATAACAGCAAGCACCAAACGCAATGTCATTGTCATCATTCCCCCAATAAATGCATAGTTTTTGCAACTAATTTTTGTGTCTAAGATATGTTTATTCTTGTAGAACTAATCATGTACTTGCATATGAGAGACACTTAGAGAAAAATTAAACTAATAAATGAAATATACAAAGAAAATTTAAATAAAAGCATATTACATACTGTAAAAGCATACCAGTCATTCAATCCTATTAGCCAAATGGAAATTATACCATACAAAATTCACTACAATGACATCTTGTTTTGGGTTTAGGGTTTCAAAAAACAAAAAGACATCTTGTTTTTGGAAATAGATAATAATGAAATGAAAAGGAAACGGTACCCATGCTCATGTTTGCCTTTCACATTTGATCCACCATCCTTGTCAATATTTGTGCAAGCATGTATAGCTTGATAAGGTGCACTTGGTACAAAGTCAGCCACAACAAGTCTAATACATCTTACATGCCCATGCACAGCTGCAAAGTGAAGAGCTGTCCTCCCACTAAGGTAATCAGCCCTCATAACCTGTTATGTAGTATACAACAACCCAGTGATTTTGAAATAAACTTTTACCATGTATCCCACTTAGCTGGTAGTTTCTTAAATCAACCCTATGCCTAGCTATCTCAGTGCTATAGTAAATACAAACATATGGCGTGTAACCTAGAAATTTTCAGAGGGGAAAAATAAAATAAAATGGGACTCACATTGCATCTGAAGAGTAGAAGTGTCTGTACAACTTCCCAGTGCCCATATCTACAAGCTTGCATCAAGGCCGTCTTCAAATCAAGAACCAAGGTAAACCATACTATCAAATTAGTAAAGATATATATGTAAACATATAGGGGGAGGGTGAACATATCCAAAGAAATTATGGTAAAAAGCTTAATGTTATCATTCTTCTGTTGCATTGACACCAGATCCATCGATCTAATTGCTTATCACAATGAACACTCTATCTATGCTTCCTTACAGACAGCAACTCGCCTCAGGGAACAGAATCCTACCCAAAATGGAATACTCCAATATCGAAAAATTCAACATTAAACTAAGTATAACCATCTCACCAATCTGTAATCACATGATGCATTTTTATTTATTTATTGTTTGCAAATCAAAACCAATATTCATAAAATTAAGAAAATCTCACCTGGCCACAATAATTTCTGGAATTCACGTCAGCTCCATTCTCCAACAACAATGCCACAATCTAACGGAACCCCAACAGAGAATAATAAACAAACAATTAAAGAGAAAACAAAATTCAATAAATAAATGAAATTAAAAGGGTCGGATACGTGTGGATAGTGAAAGTAAGAAACCTCGTTATGGCCTTTGGCTGCTGCAAAATGGAGAGGGGAATTGAGGCCACCGAATGTTGAATACTTGGCGAGACAGGGGTTGCATTTCAAAAGCATCTTGGCCTCCACCAAGTCGCCGTCCCTCGCCGCCGACACCAGCCTCTCGCCGGAGGCCGAACAGCCGAACGAATTTCCCATCTCTCAACGAACACGCAACGTTTCACTAAGCTGACGCGTAAGGTCCAACCAACTTGTGTTGTGTTGTTGTGGTCGCTGTTGTGTTCGTGCTTCTTTCTTGTTCTTGCTTTTGTTTTGTCTCAAAACCCAAATCAGCAAAAAATAAATAAATATGAACGTATATAGTTTGCAATCAATACGCTTGCCTCAAAACTTTACCTTCTCTTCCTCTCTACTTTTCTTTTACATTGTTGGATCCACAACCACCCTTGTTCTCCTTTTTATCTTTAACCAAATTATTACAATTGGATGGTTCCTGATTAAGAAATTTGAAATTTACCACCAAATGGTTAATTTGTTTTATTTAATAGAGTAAATAAAGTTTAACAATATTGGTTCTCCACACAAAACAAAAAAATCATTTTTTTTTTAAATTGAAACTGTTAGAGTTCTGGTTTCTGGGGACTTAAAATGGATGGCCCATCACACTCATAAATGATAATATGTGACCCTTTTTCTGTGCTCAATCATATTTTTCTCTTTATTCTGATTGCTTTCATTTTCTAAAGGAATTATCTTCTCAGCTTAAAGTTGCGGGTCAATTATAGAGACAAGGATTTATGTAATTTGAATGTTGTGAAATTACCGTATATCCTCTTGGTTCGCAAGCTTAATTATTATTATTATCATGTTGTTGTTGAGCTAACAAGAACTACTTATGCCAATCAATTTGAAAGTTCTGTAATTCCAAAGTTTTTTCATTATATGGGGTTTCAAATGTTTCATCATATTTCAATGTTTTGTCCAATTTCTAAATATTTGAACCTAACCATTATTCAATTATGCCACTTTCTTCTTCTTTTTGTTGGTTAAGAATTCTTCGAGAGCATTAGGCAAAAAGTGAGCGGAGAAAAACACTTAGGCTCTGCCAAAACTACCTCTTGTCTTGCTTGTATTTTATTTATATTTGATTCATTCACTGCATCAGAGGCTATAATTGCATTTCGTGAAAGGAATTTGTCTCTTAACTTTAAACAAACATGGTATTAAACCTGTTAAAGCTTCACATGCTTTAATAATTTGAAATAATTATATAGACAATGTGATTTGTCCATGTAATACACAAGTCAAATTAATTATATCAGTTTTTCCTTTACAATTAATTTACTTAATTTTGGTACTAAATTATCCTATTTTGTAGTTGTTACCATGCATCAAGAGTCAGAGCCATTATCGAAAAATAATACTTGAATTCTGATTTACAAACCACCTATCAAGAACTTTAAATCTACAAAATCGAGCATAAAGAGAATGAAACAATCTAATAAGGCTGGTTATAAAGAGTTACCCAACAATATTGACTTCATAGATATCTTTTTTCTTCTAGCAAAGATGACAATTTTAAGAGTTTTTTTGACTTAAGCATTATCTATAAATTGTTTTTTACAACAATTAGTTGGATAATATCATTTTACATCACAATCAGAAATAAGAAATATATATGATTTTTTTTTTTAAGTTTATCACCTTCTTAGTCGAATTAAGTATGTTTATTAAAGAAATTTCTTTATGGATTGGACAATAGCTCAGTACTATCTTATCTCAAGTTTTTTTGAAAGGTTTTGACTATTCTTAAAGTCAAACAGATCATATATTGTATACAAAGAAAATCGGAAATCTCTTTCACAACTCTCCTTATATACATTAATGATGTGTTTGTCACTAGGCAATAACCTCTCTAAAATCAATAAAGTCAAATATTCTCTTCATACACAATTTTTTATTAAGGATATTGGTGAAACTAAATTCTTTCTAGGTTTAGAAATTGCATGATCATCTAAAGGCATAATAAGTAACTAGTGCAAATATACCTTGATCCTCAATTGTAAAATCACAACCACGCTTATGGATACCTTAGTAAAACTAGGAGCTACATATAAACTACACATGCTCATACAAAAGATTAATAGAAAGACTCCTTTATCTTACAACTACAAATACTAAATATAACTTGATGAATCAACTTAGTCAATTCTTATATACTCTTAGAGAACCCTATCTAGTAGCTACTCATTGAGTCCTACAATATATCAAAGGTTCACCTAAGTGTGACCTCTTCTACCCGTCATCAAATTCTCACTAAATCATCACATATCGTAACTCTGATTGGTTTGACTATCTTGACTCTAGGAAATCAATTACTAGGTATTGTTTATACATTAGTTTCTTTCTAATATCATGATGATCCAATAAATAAATTACTATAACAAAATTCTCGTATAAAGCTGAGTATCAAACACTTGCTACAACAATATATAAAATACAATGGATTTCTTGCTACAACTTGTTGAGTCATTGCCTGTGGCACTTTAAAGACTAATTCATCTCTTATCTGTCTCTCTAGCACAATAATTAGTTGACACTTATACAAAACCTCTAATTTTTTACACCATTTTAAATATTTTTTTCCAAATTAAAAATAATTACTATTTATTCTTCAATTTGAGGGAGTTAATATTCAGGGTCAAACTAATACAAACATAAAATTTATTATATTAGTTTTTTCTTACCAATTAATGAGTCACTTATTTTAACTAATATATTATTTTGTTTTGATAGCTATTACTTTGATAGTAGCTCTCGTACTTTTTTTTCCTAAAGTCATATTTAATTATACATTTTCTTGGTTTTTTAGAATGAATAAGATTGTTCCTTTCATATATTTAATTTTTAATTATTATTTTGTTACAATATGTAATTATCTAATATATAGAATTTGGACCAAATCTCATCTTCTAATAATATATAATTCAATTATTAATATTTTTTTTCTTTTTTAGAATTAAATAAGTAAAGTATTATTTGTTTTTATACACATATATAATGTTTAAATTGTGCAAATTTTCATATAAATGATCATCACAGTTTAAATAGTTGAATTAAAAAAATTACTTGTAACAAAAGTTCTAATTATGTGACATTGAATTAATTTGCATCAACATAATATTCTAAAAAAATAATTTTCAAGTATAGATTATGTGAGTAAACACTTATAGTGTGACACATTAACACATACAATTATTTTTTTTATCACAACACAGTTTCAATATAATATGTGATAAAAAAATCACAAATAAAAGATAATATATATAATTTATTTATAAAAAATATAAGAAAACATAATAAAGAATGGAGACATACAGAGGTCTATTCACAATCCTTACATTTTTTTATTTTTTTAAGTTTTGTAACTTATTTTTTAAACTTAATTGACTAATCACAATAAAAGGAATTACTCATAATAAAATTATTGAAATTGATTTATTTTTATAATTATTTTTTTAAATAAATTTCTATAAGTTTATTAATTATTATAAATAATTTATTTTTTATTCTATTAACATAAACAAAGTGAACCCCATATACACGTGTATTTTCAGTCAAGTTTAAAATATGGGGATATCAAGATAGATCTATAGACACCGTTGATTGAACTGAAGACAGAAAAAAAGAATCCAACGGTGAAATCAAAGCGCGCGTGCGGCCATTGTGTCAGTGTATCTGGTAAATAAAAGGAGATCTGCTACTCCTCGGACCACAAAAGAAAAAGTGTTCTCTGGATCCCATGGAAAACATAGCCATTATACTATTAAATCTGATCATGTGTGGACCCAATCATGTGAATAAAGGGCTCAGATTTCATTTACTTTCTCAGTACTCCCACCAAAAGCAAAAATCCCTTATCAACTTTGCTTTTTAATATAAATTAAATCTCAAAACATTTTTTCTCAATTTGATAGCTCTGTCATGTTCCAATTGTCCCTTTCTGTATTATTTCTTCTAATCTTTTAAAGGCAAAGGCAACTGTGATAAGCACAAGAAGGATCTCGTGAGTCATGCCTAAAAAACCTAATCATGTTAATTTATATAATTAATTAAGCACTAAAGAAATTGAAGATATTTTAGCAATGGCTGATTTTGGTCTTCTTGTTAGGTATGGTGACCTCACCAATTTTTCAAAAGAAGACTCTTTGAAAGAAAATATGGTGTGTTCTCATACTCAAAACATTGATACATTAGTTGTTTCCCATCTTTCTCTTTCAGCTTTCACACGTAATGAATAAACATGTCAGTCCACAATTATAGCAATCAGATATCTAATCATTTCTTTATTTAACTGATAATACCAAAGAAATAGTAATGTCTCTGTTATCGCTTGCGTAACCAAGCAAAACGTGTGTTCACACTTGTTTCAAAGTTATTAGAGGATTTAATCGGTTAAATACCAGTCGTTAGATTCTAGATTATGGTCCGTTTATTACGTGTTAACAAATAATTGTTATGTTAAACAATGATTTAGAGTTATTATTGAGAGTGTCTTCTACGTCTTATAATATTAACTCTGAATAATAATTTGATTTTGTTTGATGACCTATCTAAAATAGTTTTATTTTATTTATAATTTTTTTAACACGCAGAAGAAATATATTTTGACACTTAATAACTAGAATTGTATATAACCTAAACCTCATGATATTTGAGTTGCAAGAAGTACCATAAAATCGAACCTTATCTTAATGGGTAAGGTTTTAAATTAGTAATTAGATTATATAATTCAAAAGTTAATTTTATTATTTAGGAATGTTACGAGTATCAAATGCGTGGAGCTTTAGTTGGAGCAAGACTTTTGAAAAATATAGCTATAGAAGCAGTAAAATGACCAGTGTGAACTATATTCAAGTCAATCATTCACACACATCTTCACTTCGTATGAACACACTTCTGATGTCCCTTGCAATTAAATTCTTCAACCAGACTTTTCTTATGAATACAGTGGTTGGTATCGGAAAGTAATAATCACTGAAACATTATTTCCCAAACTACTATTGCATTCAATTTTCCAAGATCATATGAATAGCGTTTCACTAAAGAAATCATCTAGTTGCTTTTGCCTACTAGGATTTTTTTTTTTCTCCTACGTATGATTCTATGGGAAAAGGGACTCCATAGTTGTCTGCTATCTCAACTGCTACATAGTGCCCAGCAAATGGGTGTTTAAGAATACATCTTTCCAATTATAAAAGCTTAATTTTTTTAAGTCTGACTTAGGAAAAAAATGATTTTAAACTGTATTTTAAGTACAACTCGAAACATGGGTTATGTTGGTTTAGTTTGAGTTTAAAGCGCGTTGAATTCTGCTATACATTTCACACATTCTTATTAAAGTGGCTTGCATTTGACATTAAAATGACCACAAATTTAATTGACACTGTATCAAAATACAGTGAAAACAATAAATAGCATCATAATATGGAGTCTGAGTAAAAAGACGTAGATAGGAGTGTGCAGTGTATATATAAGAAGTTATAAACAATAAGTTGTATCAGATGCCAAAGCAGGCCACAACTATAAGCCCAGTCTGAGTAATTTGTGGGGTATTTATTCAAGATGCATATACTACAATCTGCATTGTCATATAGTTAATTTTCACTTAAATTTTGTACTTGTAATGTCCATTCTCCTTGAATCTGCAAGTGGTACCTGTGAAGAGTTTCCACCCTTAAATCAGTAACAAAATAATAAATCATAAATGTAAACTTTATATGTAGACATTATGAAAAGATATCATGGACAAATATATCAGCACACCAATCAAGATTAGAGAATATTTATTAAGATCATCTGTCATAATCCGATATACTAGAATATGGAAACTAACATTATGATGTTATGACAGTAATCTTTAGGTGCAATGGAATGTTACTTGACATTAAGATTAGGCAATGAAAGATGATGATGAAGGCAATGAATTGAAAACACAAAGCACACGGGGTAGCTGGGTTTTAGATGACAGGTAATTAGTGCATTTAAGGATCATAATATCTCAGCGCCCCAACAAATAAAGCTATGGTTCCATCCCTTTGAATGCTAACGTTCAAGTTGTTGCAGATTATATGGTCCACATGAAAGACAACAGAAGAGACTTTTCAAAGGACAATCAAATCAACCACTCAAACACATTATTTGTTGCAGATGGAAACTTGATGCCCCTTCCATGGGTTACTATTCAATTGCAACAGCATGTCAGTCAGGGTGTAGGAAAAGCATTAATCCTCTTATCTCAAGTGGGAAAAATTATTCAACAAGGGTAGTGAATAGTGATGATTGCAAACAGTTCACAGTCTTTCATCTCTGTCTAATGGGACAGATTTTTATTTTGTGTACCTGTGAAGCCATCTACCCATAATCAAATCTTTCACACTTCAATTTGTGACGTCGTGATTGCTATGCTATGACTCCTAGAACAGTTGCCCCTTAAACAAATCCATGAAAAACAGCTATCATGTTGGTCCAACTCAAGTTTGTACCAAGTGAAAAGCTTGTCATATTTAAATGGAAAACTCAGAAAGGGTTCTATTCTATTACTCACTCTCACCCAAAATAAAGACAAAAGCTAAATAAAAATTATATTTTTTTCCAAGTTACACTAAGATGTGGACACCCAAATGCAACTTTTTAATCAGGAAACCAAGAAAATAAGTTACACTAAATTTTGATTATTTTATTCATGTACAGTGCCTTTACAGTTTATACCACGTCAAAATTTCGATGAAATGATACTCCTTTGTTTTAACCAGTGCTTTTCTTCAGAAACAGATGAAGCTGATTCACTTAAAGTAGACTCGATGTTGTATTATACTTATACCTTTTTGGGAACTTCAATGTCACAAACAGCTAAATAAGTTCCCTGACGCGACTAATTCACCAACCCTTCAAAATATTTTAACATCAACCATAGTAGTTACTTGTACTTTGTTCACCTGTAGTTCAATGGAACATCATCAATGTCAAATCTGCATGTCTGCATCTTTTTGTGATTGCATATCTCTTAATATGTCAAGTTGTACATCACAAGCACTATAGTGTGTTCGGTAGGAATTAAAATAGGCAGGTAATAGAGAGAATAAATGATCATATTATTCATATCATTTCCATTTTCCAGCTCTCATATTTTGGCATATACCGAACACACCCAATATCATTCAAGAGTGTATAAGTCTGCTACTAGTGAGTTCATCACATGACAGCTTTATATGCTTGTGTTGAATCAATTTTACTGTCTCGGCTGGCAAAAGCAGCACGAGTTTGGGTCAACTGAAATAAATATGTCAACCAATCTGGAAGATGGATCAATTTATACAAGAAAAAAGACATCTATTGACAGGACCAAGTGCAATAAACTCTGGTTTTTTTATCGACCAAAAAGAGCAATATTTAAAAGGTTAACACCCTGAACAATTGATTTAGCAATGACCAGAAGGGTTGGTTGTGGTACAGATTTTCCACCCAACATATTTCAGACAATAGTATTTTTTTGTATGAGATTGAAATACGGTTCAAGAGTTCAAATATTAAGTATACAGATGTGTTGTGTTAAGAAGATACAATAAAGAGAGCATTGCCGAGTCAATTATAACAGCTGCACTGAATAAAAAAACCAAACAGCTACTGCATGAAACAAAACAATATTTTGAGCATTGAAATTTATTACCATTTCCATTTACACAGTAACTTTAGCCTTCTACAGGAAAAAGAAAGTATAATAGTGTAGATGCATCTATAAAATTTCATCTGTAGAAAAAATTGGTGATATTGGAATCAGGTGGAAACAAGATTCGTACTTTGGGTTTGCTGCTAAACTTGGTCGTTGTCTACGCTCTACGGGGAAGAATTAAATGGAAGGGGGAGTTGGGTAAATAAGCACAAATAGATGGACAATTAATAAATTAAATGAATTTTGGTGGTGTATTTATAAATATACATCATGGGCTTGAGTTTTATGTGAGTATATTTGGAGGCCCTATCAATGAGTAGGAGCAAATACTTGGCCCAAATACAATGTTGCAAAGGACTCCGATTAATTTGGATGAATTTAATTGTTTTAAAATATGGTATTTTGTTTTGAAAATTAATACAACGGTATGCCAATTTTAAATGATGCATCTTATGATTTTTGTTTGTTGAAACCTGAAACCTATAAATATTACTGGGCAAAGATCAAAGTAAAAAGTAGATTGAATGAATATGAGCACTTGTGGTTTTGAGTATAACCTTTCCTGAATTTTCTATAGTAATACTTCGGATAGAGAATTTTATCACTTTTAGACACACACTCTGTTTATTTTTACCATATTAAGTTTATTTTTAACCAAATACTGTTTGTTTGTTCAGGTTACGATTAATTTTTTTATAAGAGTTGTGTATTTTATTATTGAAAATGAATAAAAATAAAATTGTTTTTCTTCATATATCTTCACTTTACAACTATATTATTAATGGTGACTCCTTCTAATATGTAGAATCAATTGTTCTTATAATTATTATGAATATTTCCTTTGCCTGTTAATTTTCTTTTATAAAGAGTCATAAGAATTTCTTTCATTATTTCAAAAAGTTTTTAGGATGTTCATATTTCTCAAAATAATTTTGCTGAGTGTAATTATTCCTATCACAATAATTACATGACACTAGAAACGGATGAATTAAAGTGGTTGCAATAATCATACTCATGTTTTCTAATAAATTTGTCGTCATTCTTATTGAAATGCATAAGAAAAAACTTTGGCAAATGATTCATCACAAGAATGTTTCATCTAACATTATCTATTGGTCATTTAAATTTATCAAGAATTGATACACATGATCTTACTCCTTTTATTTTCATTACACGAGTGAGAGCATTACATGAACATTTTGAAGTGCATGTACAAATCAATGATAGAATTGTTAACTTACTTGATTAAGATCATATCTTCATTCTTTACAAATTCCATTGGGAATATTACGACTTCATATTTCCATATATTATAAGCATCATCCTTCATAAAATGTCATGTCAAAGTAAAAGTGAAACAAAGGGTACAAATACAACTATATTCTTGCATCTTTTTTAAACTAAATGAAGAGCATGGTTTGAAAGTGGTCTCCAAATTGTTACTGTGACAAATTTTGTTTTATTCTTCATAGTCAATCTTGCGAGCGTAGATTTATCCCGTGAATTACATTTGATTGGATCAAGACCTAGAGAGATAAATCTAATAATAAGACTTTTTCCAAGTTAGAGATAGTATTTATTATGCACATTAAATGCTTGATCTTGAATATGCAATTCAATCGTGATGAAACTAATAAAAAAGTAAACCAAAATTAGGAAAAAAAGCATATAAAGAAGAAAAACAAATAAAGTAGTCTTTCAAAGCTCATCAATTTAAGAGTTTCTCAAACCATAATGAAACTTGCAAAACCCATAAAAGACAAGAAAAGATTTAACAACTCAAAAGAAAAATAACCAAAAACTCATAAAAGATATACGAAGGAAAACATCATTACAAACTTTATATAAAACCATCAATAGCTAACTAGTTGATAATATTTAGTTAAATAAATAAATAAATAAATATAAATATACCAAAAATGAAAATGATTAAATAGATTTTTAGATTTTTTTACCAATAATTCAATTTATTTTCTTCAAGTAAAAACTTTTGTTATAAATGCTTTGAGTCTAAAAGTTTTATTTATGCTGCATTGATGCATCATCTGTCGTCCTACAAATCTGATTGTGAGAAAAATACAAAAATAGTTCTCCCAATCAGAATAATTCTCAGAGCAAATACTAGCATTTACCTGTATGATATAATTTATTGTATCCTCCATTATTTCCTACTTTCGCCTTTTTTTTTTAAGTACATTTGTTTGAAATGTACATAGCAGTCGGCAACACGTTTTGATTATTATCCATAACGTAAAATCTTTTTGCAATGTTTATGTTAATGATCATAGATTTTTCATACTGATTTGAGAAGATATAACCTTCACAACGACGCCTTAATATTTAAGTAACAAATAAACGTCTGTTTGTACCAAGTTGACAATCTACTTATAATAATTCTACGACTTAAGTATCTTTTATGAATTGAGAAAAACTTATACATCATTCAATCAGAAATAATGCCAAATAGCAAGTTTATCATTTTTTACCATAACCATGCTGTAACAATTAGATGATAATGAAAACACAACCCAATTGGCCCAAAATAATTATAAGAAAAGGAAATGAGGAGCCAAAATATGAAAACGTGAAGATGCATTCGGAAGTAAAATAGACTAGTTCAGCAATTTAAAAGTGTATATAGGGGACGTGGGAGGGCACTAGTAATATAATTAAATAGAAACAAACACGAACATTTTTTTATCGAAAGAAGACGCTGAGACTAACTCGCAGGTCAACGAGTCAATACCCGAACCACTATGAGCAGAAAACGCACAAACGGTTAGTGCAGTGCATGCAATGCAGCAGCGGAATGAAGTTCCTCCATCGCGGTTCGTTCTTGACTCGAAACCTTCCTTGCGCGACCCTTCTGCCTCAGCCTCGTCCACTACTCTATATAATTTAAATCCTATACACCCAAATATAAATAATATAACCCCTCCCTCTCCTTAGAAGAAAAGATTACCACAAAATATAAAGGTAAGGTAACTTAACTTGCATTAACAAAATGGCTGTCATGTTTATGCAACTCTCAGAGCACCTTTGATCTTCTGAATGGTGCATGAAATGAGGTTATTCACAGTGTCCACTGACTCCACTGTGAGTTTTGCTGTGGGGAGACTGTTCACCAGAATTTGGAACCCAACTGTCAGAAGGCTTCCCCCGCTGTCTTCGCCGCCGCCACCCTTCTGCATGCTCCCATTGCAGGTGCTGCTGTTGTTGCAGTGACCATCGGGGAGAATGGCGAAGCCTGAAGGCAAGAGTGCCACGTATGCAGAATCTCCCCCACTCATCACCACGTTCAGTGATTGCACGTCAACTGGGGCATACACCACCACCGAGCACGAAGCGTCCATCCATGTCTCTTGCAGAATCAGCATGCTGCTATCGTTCGCATTAACAGCCTGCAAACGAGAAAAAAAAACAAGTTACGATGATTATTGTTGTTTCCTTAAGCCTTAACCCGTGTTAAGGATACTATAATGCTTGAAGGAGACAAAGTACTTGTGTTTCACAATGTTTCATCTTGTTGAAACTTGTGTGCCTTACATTAGCACGGAGAAGGGAAACACAGTTTCCATGTCCTTGTCCTTTGGCAATATGTACCATCTCCTGCATGGGTCCACCATTGGACAAGATGTCCCACTCACTTCTCAGCCGTTCATCACGCAGAAAATCAAACACCCTTTGCCGTGACACTGGCATCCAAACAGAAGTTGCAGCACTGAGCACGATCCCTGGAGGCTCCCCAGGGTCATCCACGTTTTTCCTTGTCATCACTTTCATGTCATCACCAAGAGTCCCTATGTGAAGCATGTCCCACTTACGAGCAGACGAAGCACAAACCCCCGAACAGAAGTTACTGGTCATGCGTTGTGCCAATTTCAACATGCTCCTCCGACCAGCTTGGCTCAATGCTGCAAAACCATAGTGCCAAAGTTTACACAATGATAGTGTGACATCATTACATTACACTACATGTGATTAAACAAAACGTGGCATGCATGTGTACCTGTGTGATCATCACTTGAAATGGAAGAGGACATGAGGATGGCCAAGCATTCACATTGCCTTTGGAGAGTGGCGATCCATCTATGAGCACCGAATCCAACACCAGAACTAAGCAATGGGCGATATAGTTGGTGAACAACACTCTCATCATACTCCCAATGCTCAAGCCAAGTAACCTACAAAGAGTGCAACTTATATTATATCAAACAAACAAACAAAAAAAGAAGTATTTTAGAACTAGCAGAGGTAGTTATGTAAAGAATCCCCAGGCAATGTAGTAAATGTTTGCATGCTAGTCGAGGAGTACAAAATAAAAAATAACCATAAAAATGTGCATTCAATCATAAAAATACGTTTCTAACTTGTATCCGAACATAACTAGAATAATCAAAGTTTTGTTTACGTGGTCAAGGCTAAAACTAGAAGGGTTATTATTGAATTTACGTAAAACTCCACATACATAAAAAATGTTTGACATAAAACCCTAGGCTAATTATAAATTAATACTTCAACTAAGAAGTCTGTAGAGGATTATGCAAAATGTCAAAATCGGAGCAGATGTCAACGCGAAAGAGGCGAATCCCAACACAGTTAGCAGATTATGGAATTATTTTAATAGTACAAAGCCTATATCAATATATTAAAGGGCACGGATTAACACATCACCTGACAACATTATAATATAGCAGCATATGACTGGATCCAGGTCATTATGGTCTCGTATGCAGTAAAAAAAGTAGTACGTTCTTTATCAAAGGAGATAGGAATAGAAGCATCAAGTGTATTTGTTTATACGACAAAGACTGAAGAATCCAAGATTTAAAATTTTCATGCACTTTTAAATAGTAAAAGATGCGAAACAGAAACGAAGTTTCAAAATATTGCTAAACAATATAAGCCTTGATTCACTATTCTCTAGGAGTAGCACTGGACAAATTAAATACAGACAACAAGAAACCCTTTCTCTGAAGTTTGAACATTATAATACAATTTAACAGGAAGCATCTCCTAAATTAAAAAACTACTCAACGTGACTGATTTCTCAGGCAAAGTTCAACCTTATTCTATTTATACCAGTACAAACAAAGTTCACTTGACAAAGAAGTCAAGTGAAACTTCTTGCAAAACTATTACATCAGATACATCAAAGATATCCTCAATTTTTATAAAAATAGGAGCACTTACCTTGGAGTAACCATTGGGCATATCCTGCACAATACAGCCAGAAGGAAGCCTCCTACAGCTCATGAATGGCTGTGCATTAGCAGCATCATGAACAATATCAATAGAAACATCAACCACAGCCCATACACCTTCTGCATGCTGCTTACAGAACCGGATGAATCTCACTTGACGAACAGGGACTAGTGGTGAAAGCAATTGTACCTCAGCATGCATCTGAAATGCATAATCCTAGTCATCAGTTCCACCAACTACTAAGACAAAGTGAAGCAAATATAAAAGCAAAGAAACTCACCACTTGAAGAGCACCATTACGTGTTCCACCCATGCCATTGGATATAACATCGAGGTTGATAGCTCTAGCAATCATAGAAGGAAACATCTCTGCCCATCGATTCTATTCAAAGAAATAACAAATTAAAACAAGATATTAAACATACCTGCATCAATTCTAGATTAAATAATCATTAATTAATATCAAAAGCACTAAATCAAAGTGTTATCCTAAAAAGTAATATTGCTTTGATCCCTGCATCACTGGCAATTCACAACAGAAAACAACAATTGGTTAAACTTCACTGAGGCCTAGCTAGGAAGTTGATCATCATAGACATACCGCGTCCATCAAAGTCTCCACGAGGGCTAAACTGTTGATGATTACTATCCCAGTTTCTCTTGTAGCTTCAGTTACATAACCAGTGGGTTTTGGACCAATACAAGGAGAAAACAACCTTGCATACTCCTCATGGTTAAACACTTCCTTCTCACCATCCAAACTCTTAATCCAAAGAGGGCTCTCTGCCTGAGTCATCTTTAGCAATTCCTCCATAGCAGCCAATGCAAGATCTATAAGCATAGATCGCTCAAGCTGAACTTCATTTCCCATCAACCCCAATGATGGTCTAATCCCAGGCATTGCAGTTTGAGTGCCCAACACTCCATCTCCCAAGTCAAGTCCCATTGGCAAGGGAGTGCCAAGAGTGCTTGAACCACCAAGCCCGTTCCTTCCGATACCAAGTTCAAGACCAGAATTTGAGGTTGGTAGAGCCATGGGATTGGTCATTGACGAGATTGGCTTGCCAAGGAACTTGTTTGCTAAGGCACATATACGGTTCAACTCATCTTTTAGTCTAGCATTCTCGATTCTAATCTGGTGCTCCTCAAATGAAATCTGGCCAGGAATCGCTGGGCCACCACAGCTGTTGCACACTGGATTTGACATGGCTTCCTTCATCAGACTGTTCTCGGCTCTGAGCTTATCATTCTCCTGCCTAAGCATTATGTTCTCATGGCGTTCCAGTTGGGTCTGATTCAGCAAAAATCACTTCAATTAGCACAGCATCTAAATTGAATCACCAAACTGCATTCAAGTGCAATAATTCTATATTATTGTCCTTAAATTCACCTTCATTTGGGTTCGCCGATTCTGAAACCAGAACTTCACTTGCTTATTCTCCAAGCCAAGCCTCTTACTGAGATCCAACCTTTGCTTCTCATCAGGATGAGGACACTCCTTGAAGAAACTAAAAACCAATAAAAGCAAACCACAAAAACCTCAAACCAATCTTACCACGTAACTGAATCACAGAAGAAAATTCGCAAAAAGTAAATAAATTATAAAGCCACTAAGTTTCATAAAGTCATACGACTCGAGCTCTTGAATTTGGTGAGGAGTATGTCTGTGGTATCTTTTCTTCCTCTGTGGCTGATCATCACCTCCATCCTGATCATCACCAGATACACCATCGAAGTTATCACTTCCAGAACGGCTTTCATACTCATCGTCCCTCATCCTCCCCATCAAACCAGCATCAAAATTTTCCCCAATGAGACCCATCTCACTGGGGCCCTCCATTTTCCTTTGCTGCACAACATAATAATAGCTTCATCAGCAACAAGAGATGAAGAGGGATGGACAATAAGATGCATAAATGAAATTCAATGCCAACAGAGAAATAAACAATAAAATAAGATGTCTAGAGATAGAGACCAAAACCATACATTTGAGTAGGAGAAGGAAGATGAATTTTGCATTGAACAGGAAACGGATTGAGAAATAATTATCAGTCACAACAACTCTTGCACCCCAACTGCAACTGTTAATCAAACCCTCAAGGCTCAATCCCCACAAAAAGGTTTTAAAAAAATGGATTGACCCTTTTCCTTTTATCTCCCAAAAATTTCTGTGCTTCTATTCCTCCCACGCTGACTCTCATGTTCTTCCCTTTTTTTATTTCTATTTTATACCCGAAATTGTCACTGTCACTTTTGTCAAGGAGCTTTTTGAGTTTTTTGACTCCTCAATACGCTTAACTTTTTGACCTTTAAAACAGATTGAGCTAAGCACTGACAAGATTGAATTTTTTTTTTTGTGAAAAAGTAGACAAGGCCAAAAAGTTGTTTCCTTGTCGACACCCCTTTCTCTCTCCAGCAGAAAGCTAAAAGGGTATTCCTAAAAGAGATGGAAAGAGCAACAAGACAAAGAAAAATCCCCTTCCTTTCTGATCCAAGGTTCACACCTGCATCTCATGTCTGCAACCCCAACAGCAGAAAAAACACAAAACAGTGACATGAGAAGGAGAACCCTTGTTTTTCTATATTTCACACTTGACCGATTCTTTGTCAGTATCGAGAATTTTGAAAAAGACCCCAGCAAGAAGAAAATCCAAAGAAGTCTAAGCCAAAACGTCCCTCAGGAAAAAAAGAATAAAAAACAAAGATTGAGAATCTTTTCACACAAATATAAAAAGGACAACAACAAATACCAAAACCTTCTCTCATAAGTATCTTATCTCAGTCATATTCACATACCACCCTGACTTTTCAAATGCATCAAACCAAATCTAAGCTAAAAAAACAGGTTGACACCACCCCCGCCATTCTCTCTCTCTCTCTTCTCTCTCAACCCCGGCACTGATGATATAAGTGAGAAACTGAGAAATGGAGAAAGTTAGATGGTATACAAACCAACCATGGTACGGAGAAAACGATACCTTTTAATTTGACAGTGTGCAAAGTAAAAGAGCCAAAAAAACAAACAAAGCCGCTGGGTTCCACAGCCTAGAAAGTTATGATTTCTCTTTTAGATTAAATAATCCAATTCGTGGTTGATAAATTTGACAGCAAAAACATTAAATCTTAAAAGGTAAAAATCTCTTTCTCTTGCTGTTATTTTTCTTTCTTTTTCTTAAAGATTGATACATGCTGCGTCTATTGAGATTGGTGGAAGAGAAAGGGACAATTAAAATAAAATAAATTCTTCATATTTATATAAAATGTTGATTGATTAACAATAATAAAAAAAGATGGAGCTGACTTACAGTGACTATGGGGGTAATGAGAAAGTCAATGGTTTTCTGCTCTTAAGATAATTGTGTTTTCCCTAAATGAAACAAACCCTTTGGGCTTTTGCTTTGAAATGGAATCCAAGTTAGATTTCAAACCCCTTTGTGCTTGTTCCTGTTAATAACATAGCTGCTTCTTCAACCAGATCTTTCTCTCTGGTTACTCTCTGCACACACTTATTATTTTTCCATCTTCAATGTATAGCACAAGAGTGTGGGGTCCATGCTAGAAAGAGGGGTTCGTGATGTCCGCCACCAATCACAACTCAGCATGGAGCGCGTGTACACGCGCCCTTCCCCCGCTATTACTGTTGTCAACTACAATCTACTCGCTTTGTCCTTTTGAATGGTTTTTTTAAAGTGTGTGCCCCTCCACCGTAAGACCAGAACAGCTAATAAGAGTGTCTAGGATTAACGACTGTAAGGTCGTTTCAGGAAAATTAAGGCTGTTTCTGGATACATGTGTTAGAATTCCTCCCATGAAACATTTGTCATGAAAAAGTAATGTATATTTCTGAAGAGTTATCTTTCTTAATAAGAATTTTCATCTTTTATGAATAAATAAGGAAACTATTTTATTTGATATATATAGTTTAAGATTTTTCTTTTAAAAAATAGAAAAGTGTACTTTTACTACAATTCATGAAAAGTGGGAAATGATTGGTAATTTAAGATATCTAAAGACAAAATATTTGTATTCTCATTTTCACACTGCTTCTTTTTACTAAATTAGATGTTGTAATTATTTTTTGCTTATATGTTAAATTGTTGATGGTAGTAGTCTTATTATTTTGTTTTCCCATAATGACCACTTTACATTCATAAAAGTGAGAATTTGTTATACTAATTTTTTATCTCACAACTTTCTAGTGTATGTAACTAAACAGAGCAAGTAATCAATATGATAAAAAAATGTTAAAGCTAAATGCAAAAAAATATTCTTATGAAAAGTGAATGATAGAAAATTATCAATTCTAAATGTCGATTATAAATCAAAACAACAATGTGAAAAGGATTGATAAAGATTATTAACTTCTAAATCACAAAATTATTGTAAGACTTAAGATATAATGTAGAGTTATGGACAAAATCTTGAATATATGATTTCATTTTGTTATAAAGTTGATAAAGTTGAAGTGTTCAAAAGGTTGAAATATGATAAAAAAAATTAACACTTTCAAAATTCTTATGAATTAGTTCTTAATACATAGAAATAAAAATTGACGATGAGTTTGAAACATATATATTTTCTGGTTCTCTTCTTAAAAGTTGAGAAATTTGTTATCACTCAAAAAAATTTCGTTCTATAAAACAAACAATTTAACTTGAATGTTGTTCCATATTATTTGTTAAATGAAAAAAACAATATTCAAATAACTATTTTGAAGCCAAAATTATTAGAAAAATAAATAAAGTGATGCAAAGAAGAAGGAATGCATATACATTAAATTATTAAGAGATGAATTTGGTTGCATATGGAATATTGCAAATGTATAATTGTTTGAAAGAGAAATGTAGTATTATTTGAGGATAAACAATCTAATATATAAAATTTGAAAAGCTAGTTTCAAGGTGGATTGTGATGAAAGACTTATTAAGTTAAGAAAATTCCCAAATGAAAACAATAGATAATAACTCGATGAAATAAGAAATTAACCACTCAATCAGACAATTAGATCAATGAGGAACAAGCCATAAATAATATTTAGATAGAATAAAAATCTAAAGTAAGACAATTCATGTAAATTAGAAACCCATTAAAAATTACTTATCAAATAAAACATGTCATCCTTACCTGTGAAGGAGAACCTTCAAGTTTTGAAGAAACCTTTGAGTTGAATAAAAAAAATTAGCAGTTACATACTATAACTTAAATCCTTCTAGAAAAATCAAACTTACAATTTTGTTATAAGACACTGCTAAATCTCTTCACAAACCAACACAAATTAAAATAATACTTCACATGATTTTATTATGCATGTACATAACTATGAAAATGGTAATTTCATTATACTTTTATTGTATATTAATAATATGTTAGTTGTAAAAAAGAATAAAATAAAATATTTTTTTCTAAAAAGGACTTTGAGCTAGTCTTTAACCATGAAGAGTCTAGATGCACTGAAAATAATTTTTAAAATATAGATTCTTACAAGTCATTGTAAAAATATTTCTTATGAAAATTCATAGTCTTTCATAAAAAATTACATACTTTTATAAATAGTCAAATACCATCATCAAAAATCATATCTTTTTGTAAAGAATTATGTTTCATTAGGTATGAATTTAATTCTTTATAGAAAACAATATTTAATTTCATTGTATATAGTTAAAAATCATCTTTAAAAAATAGAAAAAAAGTAAAAGAGTAATAATAATATCTTTTTAGAGAAAAAATTATATTTCCAAAACACTTTATAAGAATTGGAAAATAATTACCTGTAATAATTAGATTATACAAGATATCATAAAAACTACTTACATTCACATTTTCATATTTTTTACAATAAGCATTTCCACATTAATATTACCATTATTATTCTTGTATTATACTCTTATTAATTTGCTTCTATATTGTAAGTGTTTTGCAACCCGAAGATTTAAGGGATTGGATTTTGTGTCACACCAAATCTAACATTTTATCCATTCTTAAATTGGATTTGCCTCTTTCCGCTTTTTACCTAGTTTAAAACCTTCAAAAATATATGTAAATGAATTAATCGAATTAATGATATTGATTTTGAAGATTCAGTATGTAATAATGTTATATATTCAAAGACTTTTTATTTATAAAATCTTCAGGTGATTTTTATAAAAAAAAAATAAATACAATGAATGTGAAAAGAAGAATGGGGCTATTGGTAGCTTATTTTTGTGGTTGCCTCAAATACAATTTTAGACAATCACGGCATTAACAAGATTCAAGAGTTGGGAAGACTGTATTTATTTTTGGGAGCATGCCTTCAACGGAAATATAAACATTGGGTATTTCTTTTAACTAATACGAAAAGGATAAACAAATATATATGTGAAAATTAATTGAGTGCACTAAAATTATAAAAGTTTGTTTATTCACTAATAATATAAAAGTATTTTTATTATATATTCCAAATCAATAAAACATTTTTAATAAAGTCTCACAGAATGGGTTTAATGATGGAACTGATATCAATTGTCTCATTCTCAAGATTAAATAAATTAAAAGTTACAATCTGTAATGTAATTTTGACTCTGAGCTATATTGTAATTTTTTTTATATATATTTAATATTTATTAATTTTGTGTTTAGCAGTTACAACTGAAACCTGGACTGTTGAAAAAAGTAAACATAAGAAGACAAAAATAATTAAGTAAATAATTAATTATAACTATTATAAACTCTTTTTCTTGAAAAATTACCATACATGTCACAACAATACATCTAGAGATGATCACTTACAGTACAAGGGGGAAAGATTACTTACGATATAACTATAAGTTTCGTTCAAAATAAATTTATTTTATTATCCCTTTCATCATTGATTACTTATCAGTTTAAAGCTAGCTAGATAGATTATTTTGTATATTTGTGGGTGATATCTTTGAGACATCTCACTCAATAAATTGTAAGATTAATAAATAAATAAAATGAAATTAGGAACATGAGAATAAAAATAATTATAAAATTAACAATAAACAAATACAATGAGATTAAAGATACATTATTTAACAAAAATAATTATAAAATAAACCCTCAACCCTAAATATCTCCTTATCTTATCTTACCTTATAGTTTTATTCAAACGGTTTTAAACTATTAATTAGTACTAATTAAAAGTAATCAAATCCTTATCTATTTAACAAATGTTTTATATTTTATCTAGAGTTCAGTTCATACGTGTAAAATCTCTTATTTTTATGTAACATACTTTGATGAGCATTGATTGAAAAAACGTTATAACAGTTTTCCTTTTTCCTTTTACATAAATTTATTTAGTTTTATTTTTAAATTAAATAAACCGATTCAATCCAAACTAAACTAAATCAAATTCAACCTGAACTAAATTTAATATTATATTAGGATCAATCTATCACGGAAATTATCTCCTTCAATATATTTAAGTTCGTAAATGTAACTACCGTAAAAACTCACAAAAAAAAAATTAAACAAGTAGTTATATGTTTTTAGAAAAAAATATGTTTATTTTTAATAAATAATTAAAAACATGTTTTTAATTTTTATTTATTTTCATAGTTAAGGATTTAGAAACATTCTCACAAAATTTCGCAAAACTGATTTTTCATTTTATAAAAAATGTGAAAAAAAAAATATCCTGAAAAATCGTGAAAATCATTTCCATGAAAATTTTCATGTGAATTAAGGTATTTTCTGGCCAAGTACAAAAAAAAGGCAATCTCCATAGAACATAAAAATAAAAACAAAAAACTGCCTCTTTTTATTAAGCACGTATTTAACGAGTTTATTTATTTATATCTATTTACATAAAAACTTTTACTTTTACTTAAATGTTTGTTTTATTCCAATAAATATATATTCGAATTATTTAACTTTGAAAACAAAACAACTCATACGATCAACATTCCACAAGAAACATGTTCATCACCCTTTTGATTTTTTTTCCCTTTTTACTCTGCAGAAATTTTCCATCAAGTCAATATTTACAAACTGATATGTGTGAAGTAGTTGATAATTAAAAAGTTAGCTAAAGAATAAGAACTTTTAGTTAGTTAATTCTATTGCACTATATTTAGTGCATTTTCTAAAGAGAGGCTTGCACAGTAGATTGTAGAAGTAGAAAATTATTGTCACTTTCCACAATGGACATAAGTGAGACAATAAGGAATTAAAGTTTGAAGAAGAGGGGTTTTTGATTATTAATTAATGGGGTTAAATGATAGATATGTGATGATTAAATAGCTTTCATTTCACAGGTGAGATATTATTAAGAAACCAGTACAGTATATAATGTAGTTCATGAGCCGACACGACTTTTTAATTTATTTGCACAATCCAACTAAAAATACATATACATTAATTATTTTTATTCATACATTAATTGATTTTTTTTAATTTTATGGCCAACATTAGACATAAATAATCACCATACATACATTGAACACTTTCAGTGATATCATCATAGAAAAGCAATGAAATATAATTAATGTATGATTATGTACATCCATTTGTGTCTTCAAGTCTTTTTATTATATTTTTTACCTTTTAAGTTTATTCAACTTTCACCTTTTAGAAATACAGTGTTTCAAGAATATTGGTGCTGGTGAGAGTTTGGCAATACCAGACCAATCACAATCTCTACCTATCTAACATACAATTTGAGAAAATAAATAAATTTTACGAGTTAAAAGTGCTTTTCTTTTACAGAAAAAATAGATAATAACAATAAATTTAACCGTGCAATAGCCATGAAGTTATAACATAAATTATTTTAAAAATTATATGCTTAAAAAATCGTTTTTTGTTTCAATTAATTTTAAATAATTATAATTTTTTATTTTCTAGATTTTTCATGTTTAAAAAATAGGAAATATACGAGGTGTCTCCAAGAGGAGGGGCAAAATTCATTAAATCTCAAAGGTGGTTGGACATAAAAAGATTTAAATGAAATTTAAATATTTACTTTAAAATTGACATAATTTAATTCTTGTATTTTCAAATTTTAATACAGATACATTATATATATATATATATATATATATATATATATATATATAATAAATATTTTCTCT
>Ga0209700_100502_pt1 | contig 73666 bp, 29 predicted proteins | sample SiratroredBW_FD_187528 | JGI IMG/M metagenome (GOLD analysis project Ga0209700, IMG submission 187528) | Root nodule microbial communities of legume samples collected from California, USA - Siratro red BW (SPAdes) (version 2) | ecosystem: Host-associated > Plants > Roots > Nodule | place: USA... | reverse complement strand
TTCTTCAAGATTTGAAAGTTCCTTTTGAGCAACCATCTCTTTTATATTGTGACAATGACTCAGCAAGATATATTGCAGCAAATCCAGTGTTTCATGAGCGCACCAAACATATAGAAATAGACTGTCATATTGTTAGAGAAAAGTTGAAAAAGGGTCTCATTCATTTGCTTCCCATTTCCACCACAGAGCAACTAGCAGACATTTATACTAAAGCCTTAGTTCCTCAGTCTTTCAAGATTATTTGTTCCAAGTTGGGTCTCATCAATATTTGCTCCCCAACTTGCGAGGAGTTTCAGAGGATATGGATAGAAGGCTTCTAGAAGGAAACTAATTATTTGATTTTGTCTTTATGGTAGAATCAAATTATCATCAATTATGTTTATTTGTTTTTATGACATTATGAGATTGTAATAATTTTATTTTGTTTTCTTTATTTAGCTATACCTAGAATGGGTACAGTACTTGTATATATTCAGTTCTTTATTTTGAATAAAATACACAAAAAAAATAAAAAGCATATATTCATTCTCATGTTTTTTGGTTCATTTTTTTTCTTTTCTTTATTTTAGTTTCCTATCTTTTGTACATGTCAGTTCTGTTATGCGCATGTTCAATTCTTCAAGTTTCCTCGTGCTCTGCCGCAGCCATTGGCATCTGTTAGAAAAGTCAATTGCATTTTTAATGACAGTACTAAGAAATTTAGTATTCTTCCGTGCATTGAAATATACTCTAACATATCTCGTATCACATGTGTTTAAGGAAATAATTTTTCAGATTGAGATTTACAATATACTCTATTTATATTTTCTTACTTGTTTTAAAAATTGAGATTAATACAGTCAACTTATATTGTTTTATATGTATTGACTTTTTGAAACTCTAGATGATATTTTAAATCTATATATAATACTAGGAAATTATATTATTATAAAAATTGACAAGTTCTGAAAAATTGGATAAAATAAGTGAATACTTATTTACATTAGGAATCATTTTGACATTAATTAAACCCAATTTCAACTGAAATATTTAAATATTTCATAAAAAACACTCTATATATATAATAGTGGATATAATACTTTTTTTGTTATACTACACATTTCTTAATGGGATATAATAGTATCTATTAATTACGAGCTAAACATCAAGACATATAATTTCAGGGTTTTTTTTCACGAAAAAAGAAACTGATATAAAAAATAACTTAAATTCCTAACAATAAACGCACGGAGACCAAACCCATATTAAACATCAAGAGAACATTTTCCCTTCAAAACATAGACTCATCATCGTTTCTAGCTATATATTGTTTATCTTATTCAGTTTTATTTAACATCTTAAATTCTTAACAATTTTCTTTATAGGATTTCCAGAGGTTAATTTCCATAGATAAAGAGTGCTACCTTGCCACCTGGGTCATTTTTAAAACTAGTTATATCCATCCAATTGTAAATAGGTTGACTTAGTTTTGACAGTCATATATACTTTATGTTTTTTTTTATCAACAAAGAATTTTATTCAATATACCATTTTTTTTATCCACGTAATACTCTTGTACGTTAGATTAATTATATGCCATTTTATATATAGTTCTCCCACTTTCAAGAAGAGATTTGCTTTCGTTATACCCGTTCTTTCTTTGTTTTTGTGGACAGATATCATAAGATGAGAATATTGAGTATTATGAGGATCAACATTGACACCAGGATATTATTTAATTAGATTTTTATAATTCAAATTGGTTGTAAGACATGGATGGTGAAAGTATATAAGGGGATTGCAGGAATGAAGTGTGATCATCAATTCCCTCTCTGAATAGTTTTGTGGTGTGTTACATTCTGCACCATGCCTTCTCTCTTGGCCAGTGCCAAGATGTTCTCATTGTCTACTCTCCTGCTTCTTCTCCAGCTATTCACAATAAACCTTCGCACTGCAGGTTCTCATTTACTTGCACCATTGCTAGAATTGGAACATATAATAGTACACCATACTCTCATCAAATACCACTTTTAATCTTAGTGAATTCAGAAGTTACCTTTTTTTTTTTTCTGTTGTTCAAATGATCACTCTAGGTCTCTAATTGGTTGTTTTGTACAAAATTTTATCAAAATTCTTAGGTGTTGTTGTCAAATGTCATTGATTGTTCATAGTCAGCTTATTAATGTGATAATAATGACAAATGATATATATATATATTGCTTGGTCTGCATTAATTATAACATATGCTTGCAACATCTTAATTTTACAGATTACAATTTTCATGTTAATTTTGGGTTGCAGATGCTCAAATTGGCGTGTGTTATGGCACAATGGGGGACAATTTACCCCCGGCAAGTGAAGTTGTGAGCCTTTACACATCAAACAGTATAACAAGAATGAGAATCTATTATCCTAATCAAGATGCTCTGAATGCACTTCGAAATTCAAACATTGAGCTCACTCTTGGCGTGGCCAACCCCGACCTTCAAGTTCTTGCAGCCAGCGCCGTCAATGCTGTTCAATGGGTGCAAGCCAACGTGTTGAACTATTGGCCCAGTGTCAAAATCAAGTACGTGGCAGTTGGCAATGAAGTGAATCCCGTTGGAGGGGGCTCTCAGTATGCACAATACGTTCTACCAGCAATCCAAAACATATACCAAGCTATTAGGGCACAAGGCCTTCAGGATCAGATTAAGGTTACAACAGCCATTGACATGACCATGTTAGGAAACTCCTACCCCCCATCACAAGGCTCCTTCAGAGCTGATGTGAGGTCATACATAGACCCCATTATCGGGTACTTGGTATATGCAGGTGCACCTTTACTAGCCAATGTGTACCCTTATTTTAGTTACTCCAATAACCCTACGGACATATCACTTTCCTATGCTCTTTTCACCTCACCAAGTGTTGTGGTATGGGATGGTCAATACGGATACCAGAATTTGTTTGATGCTATGTTGGATGCGGTGCATGCTGCAATTGATAACACTGGAATTGGTTATGTTGAGGTTGTTGTATCCGAGAGTGGATGGCCATCTGATGGAGGCTTTGCTGCCACTTCTGACAACGCAAGCACTTACTTAAAAAATTTGATTGCTCGTGCCAAAACAGGTAGCCCTAGAAGGCCTTCAAAACCCACAGAGATCTATATATTTGCTATGTTCGATGAGAATCAGAAGAGTCCTGACATAGAAAAACATTTCGGGCTCTTCTTTCCCAACAAGCAAAAGAAGTATTCATTTGGATTCACTTGATCAAGGAACTATCAAGTTAGTGTCCTAAAGTTACATGTGTAAGGTCAAAAGCTTATTCGTACAATTATCTATGTTATCCCACCCACAAAATAAGAGACTATGTTGTTTGTGTGAAATAATTATCCTTCGTTTTTTGATACAAAGACGTTGGAAACCTTATATAAAGATGGAACTATATATGTAATATCAGAGAGTCTCACCCACTTGTCTTTGTTACGTGAATTTTATTTCATCATCCATTTTAATGATAATTTTCAAATTAAACAAATCCATGCAAATTGTTTCTCTTCAGTTAATTATGTTGCTTTTCAATTGATTAAAATTAAAAAAATTAAATTATTAGCAAGATATGAATATAAACAGTTATAAAGAATCAATATCAATATGAGCTGATATGAAAGTTGATAAGAAGTATGTATCTTGTTAGATATCTTTTTCAAAATGATACTCAATTATTTTTTTAAATTATTATATAAAGGAAAATTTTAATTAACAAATAATTTTGAATTTCAATATAATAATTAATAATTTTTAAAATGATTATGCAAAAGAAATTTGTAATTATATATAAAATAAGTTTGAGGCTGACCATCATAATTAATAATCCTCAAAATTATTATACAAAATAAAAATATTAATCATAAAAAAAGTTCCAAAGCATAATCTTTAAAATTATTATATGAATAAAAAATAATAATTATCATGCTAATTTGAGATATGAATAATTTTTAAAACTACTATACGAATAAAATTTTAATTATTAAGAAATACTCATTAATCGTTTTTAAAATGATGAAATATTAAAATAAATTAAAATTTAATTATTCTTTATTTCAACAATATTACTATACCATAACTCTGGTATATGGTATCCTGGGATGATGCCAAGGAACATGGTCGAACCACCTTTCTAAAGGAGTAATTGTGAATCACTAGAAAGTTCTTAAGACGGATTTTTTTTGCACCTCCAATATCCTCGTCCTACACCTTCATAAGTTATAAAAATGTCAAAATTGTTCTTATAAAAATGACTAAAAGGATTTTCTATTGTTTTTAAAAAAATATACTAAACTGGATGTTTCCCATTCGGTTTACAATTTTTTTTAAAACGTAAACCGGATAAGAAGCATCCGATTCATATTTTCAAATAAAAATATGAACCGGATAGTACCCCATCCGGTTTATATTTTGAAAAAAAATTATAAACTAGATGAGGGGCTATCCGATTCACATTTTTATTCCGGATGGTCCTATTCGATTTACATTTTGGTTTTTTTCCAAAATGTAAACCGGATGCGGGACATCCGGTTTATACAAAGTTCGTCTTCTCCGATGTAAATTCACCGTCAATGGCAACTCAATCATCAAATTAACTATCATAATCATCAATATCACTCACAAATTGCTAATAAACATAAAAAAAATTTATTTTTTGCTTGTTTAAAGCTTTAATTCAGATTGAAGTAAATTCTCCACCAAACTTTGTGATTTCGAGTTCCACAATATGCATATAATGCTTTTCTGAACGGATTGTTGGTAGTTAAGATCAAATATAATGAATCGGATGCCAGAGAATCACATGCAAACAAAAACTGAAGCGGATGCAAGATTGGAATAACAAAACGGACAAAGCAAAAATGAAGTGGATAACTTTGATGAAAGAGGTGAATGATATTCTCATCTTTTCCTATTTATCATTTTATGGGTATAGTTATATTTTTCCATACCCTATGAAGGTTCAGGACGAGACTATTGGGATGGTGAAAGAATTTGTCACTTCTTAAACCTTTACAAAGAACTTGGACAGAGAATGGGCCACCACGTTTCTGTTTAGACCGTTGCTTCCTGCACCCATCATACAGGAAAAGACAAGAATACCTTCCGGAAAGAATATTTCGAAATGAATTTCCTCTTTATTAAATTTATATTAACAAGTGTTCAAACACTTTGAACTTAATTTTTTTCAAATTATTTCCAATAATCACTACCACTAGCAATTCTTAGTTGGATTATTTAGAATTTTTTTTTGTCGTTGGAGTTTGAGTCTCAATTAAATAATATAATAAAACTAAATAAATATTTATATTGTTTACATTTTAAAAATCAGGATGTTATATTATAATAATTATAGTAAACTTTCAAATTCTAATGATAAATATAATTTATTATCTTTTCATTAAGAAGAGAATTTGGTTAAAAAAATATATTTATAATATCAAATCATGAAAGAATATGTTCTCTCTTGAAAAATTAATAGCACTACTTAAATCATATTAATATGTATTTAAATCTAGCATCAATTATATATTAAATAAATAAAAAGTAATGATGTCATGTTTGCATTAATATATAATTAAAATATGTAATTATTTAAATATATTCTCTATAAGTAAATATGCATATCAAATTTATTAAAGTATAAGCATATTACTATAACTAGACACAAATCTATATTTACTAACCATCTTTAAAATATTAAGGATTTTAATGATAATATAAATAATATTATTTGATAATCTTCTTTAAAATATTAAGGATTTTAATAATAATGTAGATAATATTATGTTTTGATTGTTTGTGTGTAATAGATAATTCCAATTTATAAATCTTTATGGTCAAACTTAGGTTGTGGACAAAAGTCCAAAAATAATCTATCACATACAAAATATTATTATATGTATTTACATACCATAGTAGCTTATTATCATCATAATATATATTAATCAAACATTATAATAGTAATAAGTAGTTATTCCATAAATTTAATATTGGTCACCATATTATAAAAAATATATTGGTTAATTTACTTATGATATAGTTAATTATTAAAATAAATATAATAATATGCTTTTAAATATAAAAATTAACAGAAAAGTCATAAATTTTCAGTTCAAATGATTAAAATAATTAAAATGATTGCACAAGTCACAATTTTCTTAATAATATATGATAAATAATAATATATTTTAAAATTATTTATTAATACACTGCTTAAACAAATATTTATTTTAAAAATTTTTATACACAAAAAATAAAAAATCGCAATGATTTTATTCACCTAAATCAAAACATTTATGAATTTCATATTAAAATATATTATATTTAAAGTAAGTATCATTAATTAGGTTAAAATTAATCTTTTTATATCTTTTTATTGAATTATATGTTTAAAAAATAATTTTTAAAATATATAATTATACCAATAAACTAATTATTTATTGTATATATAAATATATTAAATTTTTTAATTTTTTTATCATGATTATTTTTATTTCAATTGTACTATCAACAAATATATTTTTAAAATTAATTATTTTTATGAATAAATTAATTAATAATTTATTTTATTGAAAGAATGTCATATTAACTATTTCTATGAACAGTTGTTTATATTATATAGTTAAGTTATATATTATTAAAGAAACACTATTAAACTAATTCTATTTTAGTTTCACATTTTATTATATTATAATTATTTTATTTTAGCTCAAATTACTTGCAAAAACATTTTTCATATTAACAATTTAAGTAAATAAATAAATTATTAATTTATTTGATTACATAATTGTCATTTAAATTGTTTTTGTGTATTAGAATTATAGTTAAATTATTTTATAAAAATTGTATATTGAATTCTAAAGTTTAATTAAATTAAATTATTTTCAAATTCTGAGTAGAAAGGTGTTGAAATATTTGGACTTTAAATATTTATTAGAACTAATAATGTTAAATATTAATAAATATTTTACAATTATATTAAGGAGAAATTCTTTAATATTTTGTACTACAAATAAAATAAAATATTAAAAACTTATCTTATATAAGTAATAATGAAATATAAATATTTTACTATACATTAAAATAATAATTAAATTTTAATTAATGTGTGCAGTATACTTAGACATTTAAGTCTTCTCAAAGTATTTTATTTTCTGTTTATTTTTGAGATTTTTTTTATTATCATCACAATTACTATGATTAGCTTTTGAAAAATTATTAAGGTTGCAATATGTTTATAACTTACAAAGTATATGTTATATTAAAAATGCAACAATAAAATGTTTTCGGAATACCAGTAAAAGTTGTTGAGATTAAAAAAATATTATCGTAATTGAAAAAATCTCATAATTTATTTCAGTAAATATGTATAAATAAAAACTTTTTTTTAGTAGTTTTCATAAAATTTATTTATTTTTTTATATTTTAAAATATTCAAATTCTTAATTTTAAAATGTTGTAACCATTCTATTATTTCAAATTTTAAATTTATTAATAATATTTATTATGAATAGTTTTAATTTTGTGTTTACATTCACAAATATTTATAATATTTAATATTAATAAACAAGAAAAATAAATATAATATATATTTATATATTATTTTTATAATAAAGAAAATAAATAGTTTAAATAAAGTATAAGCATTTAAAGTAAAAAAGAGTACCTGTAATCCGGATACCGGTTAGTTATTAACTGAATTTTCAATTGTACCTTTTAACATAAGAAAAGTCAATGTTGCCTGTATAGTTTTTATTTTCTTTAAAATTTATAAAAATAAATATTTATGTAGTTGTTTTTGTTTAAGAAAACTGTATTTCTTGACTGAGTAACTTTATCCAAAGATATGAACCAAATTTGAAAAAAAAATGTTGTATTAAAATATGTACGTAAAAATTTGATAATACGGCTAACTATTTATTAACTTTTAAATTATTTAGGTTTTATTTTTTTATTATCAACACCATTGAAATCTTTCACCATTAACAGAAATTTATTCTAGTTTTGCATTTTTATTATTATTATTTACTTTGTTATATCTCTTTTCTCAAACTATTAAACTAGAATTAAATTTATTTTAAATTTAAAAATAATAAGTTTTCGGAATAACAGAAAAAGTTGTTGAGATTAAAAAAAATATTATCGTAATTGAAAAAAAATCTCATAATTTATTTCAGTAAATATGTGTAAATAATTTTTTTAGTAGTTTTCATATAATTTATTTATTATTTATATTTTAAATATTCATTTTTTTAATTTTAAAATATTCAATTTTTTAATCTTAAAAATGTTGTAACCATTCTATTATTTAAAATTTAAAATTTATTAATAATCTTTATTATGAATAATTTTAAATTTTTGTTTACATTCATAAATATTTATAATATTTAAAATTAATAAACAAGAGAAATAAATATAATATATATTATTATATAATAAAGAGAATAAATATTTTAAATAAAATATAAATATTTAAAGGAGAAAAGAGTACCTGTAAGCGGCTTCCGTGATACGGGTTAGTTATTAACAGAATTTTCAATTGTAACTTTTAACCTAAAAAAGTCAATGTTGCTTGTATAATGTTTATTTTCTTTAAAATTTATAAAAATAAATACTTATGTAGTTGTTTTTATTTAAAAAAAAATTGTATTTTTTGACTGAATAACTTTATCAAAATACATCAACCAAATTTAAACAAAAATGTTGTATTAAAATATGTACCAAAAAAATTGATAATACTGCTAAATATTTATTAACATTTAAATTATTGAGGTTTTATTTTTTTATTTTCAACACCATTGAAATATTTCACCATTAACCGAAATTTATTCTAGTTTTGTATTTTTATCATTATTTACTTTGTTATATCTCTCTTTATTAAACTAGAATTAAGTTTATTTTAAATTTTAGAATAAAATTATTATTTTATTGAGACATGTACTCTTAGGCTGCGAGAGAGACACCGAAAGCCATAAAACGCATCGTTTGGTTCAATCCCTTCCCTTCTCTCATCGTTCTGTCTCATTCCCTTTTTCTGTTCTGTTTCTGTGCCTCTCCACATTATACTTCTATCGTAAACACTAACAAAACTGTAGGCATAGCACAGCAGAGAGCTTCCTCTCTTGAATCTTAATTCGCATTGTGTTGGGTGATTCACATCCTAACACACGTTCTGCGTAATTTGACTGGCCCAGGGCACCATTACACTTTTTCCAATTTCACCTCTCCAACCTCTCAAGGTAGACCAACCAAGAGTAACCTGTGTATTTATCCTGGTTTTAATAAAACTTGTTTATTTTCGTTTTACAATTTCGAAATTTTGGTTCTAGATTTTCCAGGGATTGATGTTTTGTTTGGCGTGTGTTGGATTTGCTGTGATTGGTTGTTTGTGGACATTTTTGTTGGGTGTTGTGGTTGGTTTGTGTGCTTGTAAAGTTTTGTCACATTTAATTTAGGGTTTATTTTTAATGATGCAGAGGAATGTGTGATGGATTCTCTGGAGGGTCAGGGTTTCAGAGGTGTAGATGAGAGTTTTGGAGAGTGCTTCTCTGGTTGAAGTTGACACTCATCTGTAAGTTCTTTTTTTTTTTTCCCTTTGAATTTTAATACTCTTCCGTTTGGATTTTCAGTTTGATTGATGCTGAATGGAATTTGAGTTTATGTGGGAGAATTGCTTTGAAAATCTGAGTAGGGTAGGGGTTGAATGTTTGTTTTCATTTAATGTCTAATGCTGCAGCTGCTTCGTTGTCATTTGCCTTTATTTGAGTAGTTTTTGAGTGTAAATGCAGGACTGACATTTTGGTGCTTAATTGTTTGTGTGCTGACCCTTACTTCCGTTCTATGTTTAGACTTTTGTGTGTGTATGCTGGATAGGTTTTGTGTTGAGAAATGTTCTGGATTTGATGGCAGACCATGCACTTGGGTGAAATTTTTTGTTTTTAAGTTAAATATTTGAAGGGCTAGTAGCTTTGGGCAATGTGTTACTAGAACAATTAAGGGCTTTCTGTTTGCTGGAGCATTGGCATATGCCACGTATAATGTAGGTAATGTATGCTAGATGAGAGATAAAGAGGGCAACTCAGTTGATGAGGCACCTAGTGGGGTTTGGGGAGGGTTGATGCATGCAACCTTAATTATGAATGTGGAGTGGGGAAGAGGGATATAGAGTGGAAAAAGGCTAGAATGCTCAAGAGTATCAAATTGGAAGAATTTGCTTGCTGGGTCATCTCTTTGAAAGTAAAAAAGATTACATAATCTGAATATCTTCTTTGTATTGTGATTGAGTTACTTATGGCTTTTATAGAAGTTCACCTGCAATCTATTAAAATATAAATTTAAGCCTAACTCAATCTTACAAAATCGGCTTGTAAGGTAAAGTTTTCTCCTATTTATATATAGTAGTTTGACCTTATCTTTAGTTATGTGAAATTTCTAACACACTCTCACACAGAGGACTAGACATCTCGAGTGTGGAACAAGATATTTGTAGATGGTTCGATATTGGGTGACACGATAGACCTAACAAACTTTGCTAGAATAGACTTTGAATATCATATTGGGAAGTAAGTTTAAGCCTAACTCAATTTCACAAAATTGACTTGTAAGGTAAAGTTTGTTTCCACTTATATACTGTAATTAAGCCTTATCTTTAGTCAATGTGGATTTTTCAACATAATTTCATTTGAAGTGCTGACTTTCAATCATGGCAAACAAGTAGGCAAAAAAAAGTGTTACTAATGTTTTATCCTATATTCTTTCTTGATAAATGAATTCAAGATTAGAATATTGGCGATTCTCTGTTTGTTCTCTTTTGTTTAATTATTTTCTCCATTATTGTCTTTAATTTTATTATCACTATTTTTCTCAACTATATGTACAATTTTTATGATTAGTGTTTTATTTGTTCCTCCGGTGCTTTACAGGAATATGGCTTTGCAGAAGTATGCTCCTTCTGGCCATGCACCTTCCATTAATATGAAACATTTGACCTTTTCCAGTAAGATGCCCAAGAAAGCTGAGGATGACAAGGCAAATCAGAATCATAACATGGATGTGGATATTGACCTTAGGGAAGTTTATTTTCTCATTATGCACTTTCTTTCAGCTGGGCCATGTCATAAAACTTATTTACAATTTTGGAATGAGCTTCTTGAGCATGAACTTTTGCCTAGAAGGTATCATGCGTGGTATTCAAAGACTGGAACATGTAGTGGAGACAAAGATGATGATGGTCTATCATTCCCTTTAAATTACAATATGTTAGTGGAGAGGTATTTTTATGCATCCCATCTTTATGATTTATTATTAATTATTATACAGGTATCCTCCTTTATGCACCACTCCTCTCCTCTTTATAATATCTTCTTTGATGTTGTAATTAATTATTATACAGGTATCCTCATATTGAAAAGGATCACCTGGTAAAGCTTTTAAAGCAATTGTTATTAAATACAGCGACCCCATCACTGGGTATGAATCTTGGAAATGCCCCAAATGCAGCTGATGTACCTACACTTTTAGGAAGTGGTTCATTTTCACTGCTGAGCTGTACGTGTTCTTATTTTTATTTTTTTTTCTTTAAATCATTATCAACTTTTAACACTTTAGGTTGGTTTGAAAATTCTCACTCTGAATTGTGAATTTACTGATTGTTAATTATGGAAAAAATGAAAATTTCCTTCGAGGTGTAGTAAATTGATTGGTGCTTTTGGTGAAAATTGGGTTTTCCCAAAGGATCTCCAAAAGTAACTGCTTGTTAATTTAGAGATTTTGGCACCCATAGATGCGAAAAGGCTTTGAGGTTGTTCTTTATTTGCCATTGTTTGGTGCATATATGGTTAATTTTAGAAATGCTCTTGACTGAGTATTGCTTAAGTTCATTTGTGATTATTTCTCTTTGAGGTGTTCTACTGTTGGTCTTTCTTTTTTTTGTGGGGATCTGTTTGTTAGATCTCTAGAGAGATTGACTTTGTCTGTTGCATTACATGTGTTGGAAATGCCCCAAATGCAGCTGATGTACCTACACTTTTAGGAAGTGGTTCATTTTCACTGCTGAGCTGTACGTGTTCTTATTTTTATTTTTTTTTTCTTTAAATCATTATCAACTTTTAACACTTTAGGTTGGTTTGAAAATTCTCACTCTGAATTGTGAATTTACTGATTGTTAATTATGGAAAAAATGAAAATTTCCTTCGAGGTGTAGTAAATTGATTGGTGCTTTTGGTGAAAATTGGGTTTTCCCAAAGGATCTCCAAAAGTAACTGCTTGTTAATTTAGAGATTTTGGCACCCATAGCTGCGAAAAGGCTTTGAGGTTGTTCTTTATTTGCCATTGTTTGGTGCATATATGGTTAATTTTAGAAATGCTCTTGACTGAGTATTGCTTAAGTTCATCTGTGATTATTTCTCTTTGAGGTGTTCTACTGTTGGTCTTTCTTTTTTTTGTGGGGATCTGTTTGTTAGATCTCTAGAGAGATTGACTTTGTCTGTTGCATTACATGTGTTGTGTTCTTTTTTTCACTCCCTTTTCATTCTTGGTTTAGCTTATGAGAATTTATCTTCCTTTTGCATTTGTATCTGTCCTTTCTTAATAAATTCTTTGTTGATTATATTGCTTCTCTACTGCAGATGATAGGGATAAAATGAAAGAAGTCAAACGGCCACCTCCTCACATGCGCTGGCCTCATATGAAAGCCAATCAAGTTCATGGGCTTAATTTGAGGGAAATCGGGGGTGGTTTCCCTAGACATCACCGTGCACCATCTATACGTTCTGCATGCTATGCCATTGCAAAACCTTCTACGATGGTGCAAAAGATGCAAAATATCAAGAGGTTAAGAGGACACCGCAATGCTGTTTATTGTGGTAGGCTATTTTACAGAGTAGTAAACACTTGAGCTTATATATAGACCTATTTGTGTAACTTAGTAGTACGCTTGTTGAAGTGAGAATTATTCTTGTTTCCATTCCTTTTCCTTTAGTGATTATAGTAGACACATCTATTGGTTAAGATTAACCAAAACTCCATCTGGAAAGTAAAGAAACTAAACTAGGGAGAAAGATTAAGGGAAACAATAATCTCATAAAAGTAATAATGGTGATTTAAATTATCTGCAGTATTTTAGGGCTTTTATCAAGATTTGGTGGAATATATACTAAAAGATGGGATTATAGGAATTTGTGTTTGTTACACACATTCAATCTTTATTTATATAATCAAAGGAAAATAAGGAATACATGAAGAGAGTCTAAAAAGTATCCAAATTACAATTTTTCCTATTTACAAATATCAATAAGATCTCTCACGCTCCCCCTCAAACTGGAGCTTATATGTCAAATGGGCCAAGTTATGACAATTTGTCTCTATTTTATTTTTTTCACAAATCAATTTAGCCTCTAGAGTATTGAATCATGTAGGAAAATACAGTAGCAAGCACACTACTGTCCCAGAGCAAGTCTCCTATGGAGAGGATGCATTCTCCATCCCTTAATAAACTTGATTATTCCCATAACTCTCTAACCCTATTTCCTCTCTTATTTGGTCCCCTTACCACCATTTGTAACTAGCTTTCTCTTATTTTGTTCTCTCTTTGCCAACTCAAGATATCCCCTATTCCTTTCCTATTCTTTCTTATGTATACTTCCAAATTCCAAGCTTCAAGAGCTAATTGTTGCCCCAAATTTCTCCCTGATTCCTCTATAGCCTGTTCGAGTCTATAGCATGCATTACCCCTCAAGGATTATGCTATTGTTGCATTTGATCAAAATCCCTCTTCTTGGTGCCCCTTTTAATTATTGGACAATTCTAAGGGCAACTTACAAATGTGCTTCCTTTGTGGTTCATAATTTGATTGATTAGGCTCACAACAAAGGCCATGTCTAGCCTAGTTTGAGACAAGTAAATGAATATGCCATTTGATATTTTCCCTTGTCCACATCAACATCCTCCTTCTCTCCTCCCTACTTTATATTTGGATCAGTTGGTACATGCTGGCTGTAGGCTGTTTTACATATTTCTTTACGCAAGCCAGTAATATATTTTTGTTGAGATATGAAGATTCCTTTCTTGGAATTGGTCACTTCATTTTCGAAAAAATATTTAATTAGTCTTGATCTCAAATTCCTTGGCAAGGCACTCACTTAACACATTGTTGCTCCTCTTTGTCGTCTCGGGCTACTATAATATCATCTACATAAACTAATGATATATTTACTTCCTCTGAGGCTAAATGTTTGATGAATAAAGTGCGATCCCCTTAGCTCTATTTATGGTTAAGACCTGTCATGACTTTGATAAATCTTCCAAACCATGCTCTAAGTGATTTTAAACCATATAATGCCTTTTCAAACTTGCAAATTGTTCCGAAAACAACCTGTCCATCATAATTGAGTTGCAACTCCATGTATATTCTTCTTCAAGGTCTCCAAATAGAAATGCATTTTTTGCATCGAATTGCCACAAATCCCAATCATAGTTTGTTGCTAATGACAATATTACTCTGACTGTGTTCATCTTAGCTGTCTCCAGGTAATCCACTACATAGGTTTGGGTTAATCCTTTGGTCACCAACTTTTCTTATATCTTTCAATGGTTCCATCAGCTCTATATACCCAGTTGCAACTTGTAGATTTTTTGTAGTTGGTAAGGTGACAAGTTCCCGAGTCGTTATTTTCTTTAACACCCATCTCCAAGTCCATGGCTTGTTTTATTTCTTGTCAAGTAATACTTCAGATGTAGAGAAAGGTTTGGTTGAAGTGTTTAGGTTTGTGAGAAATGTGTTGTGGGTAGGAGAGATTTTTCAAAGGATAGGAATATTTTAAGAGGGTAAAGTGGCATTTGGGTACATGTTTTGGTTACTTTTCTGAAAGCAACAGGAAGGTCTAGGCTTAGGTCCACTTGTGCATTGGAATTTTCAACAATGATCTTGTTGGAATTGTTAGAATTCATAGGATTAGAAATTGCTACCACATGTAATGATGTTGGGTTGAATTCTTGGGCATGGACAAATCTAGAAATGGCCTTTTCTCTTCTTGAATATACTAGACTTTCCCCTTACTTCCTATCATCAGGTGTAGGTTCTGCGGTGTTAGGTTCTTGTTCTGTTACTTTTTCTGTACCCTTTTCAGTTTTGGGGACATTAGTGCCAATGCTACTATTTCTGGTCCAAAATTTGGAAGCATGAGCAATTCATCTTCCTCTCTTACTTTCTACTCTGAAGAGGAGGTTGCTTGAAGTAGTTTTCTTGTTCATTGAAGATGGCATTCTGGGACACAATTTTTTTTATGGGTGTGAAAGCATTTATGTCCTTTTTGTGTGATACATTACCCTATGAATAAACACTCGAGTGCCCTAGGATCAAGTTTTCCCTTTTCATTACTATGAACATGCAGAAAGGATACATACTCAAATATTCTAGGTTAGAGTTTATTGTTTGGATCTACATGTGGGTAAAAAGAGGATAGGATTTCCAAGGGACTTTTTGAGGCTAAGGTTTTAAAGGGTAACCTATTGATTAGGTGGGTGACATTAAGTATAGCTTCCCCCAAAAGTTTTTGGAACATTTTTTTGAAAAAGAACTCTAGTTTGTTCAAGTGTCCATTTTTCCTTTTTGCAACCCCATTTTTGTTGCGGTGTGTGGATATATGAGGGTTCGTGAATGATCTCTTCTTTTTGACAAAAAGAATTGATGACAAAATTAAAGTAGTTCTTGACATTATCAGTCCCAATTCTCTTGATGTTATCTCCGAATTGATTTTTAATCATTGAGGCAAATTGTAGAAAAAGACAGAGTTAACCTCAAATTTTTGTTTCAATAAGACAACCCAAGTCAACCGGGTACAATCATTTATGAAGGTTACAAGCCATTAGAGGAGGTCATAAGAAAAGTTGAAGAAAAGTTGACCAAACAAGGAGGAGCGATTGGGTTGGTTTGCCAAAGCTAGGGAAGGTTGAGAAGATGTCATCGATGAGTTGGTTTCATTGAGAAAGTGTTCATGTGCAGACTTGGTGTGGGCATGAGGAGTCTCATACGCCGAAGAGAGTCTTCATGGAGGCATTTGTAGTGGCTACAAACATAGGGTGTGTCGAACTTATGTAGTGGTGGGTCTGGCAAAAGGTGGTCAAGGAAGCTGCCAATTGTGGCATAGGGATGTACATTACTGTTCACCTATAAACAAAGGAGGAATGAGAAGAATAAAGGATCGAGTTGTGATCTTTTGATACTTTGTCGAAGGAATTACATGAATTGTGTAATTGCTACACACATTCCATCTTTATTTATAATCAAAGGAAAATGAGGAATACATGAAGGAAATTTTAAAAATGTCCTAATTACAAGTTTCCCTATTTACAAATATCTAATAAGATCTTTTATGATGTAGGAGAAAGATTTTGTATTATGGAAAAATGAAACCATAAATATAAACAACGAATTTTTGATTGTATATAACTGCACAGATGAAGCACCAAAAGACTAAGCAATCATGTGTAGTTAGTTATTGAGTACAATACAACTATCAAGAACCTATCTAAAAGAAACAACTATAAGACTAAGCAATCATGTGTAGTTAGTTATTGAGTACAATACAACTATCAAGAACCTATCTGAAAGAAACAACTATAAGACTAAGCTATCATGTGTAGTTAGTTATTGAGTACAATACAACTATCAAGAACCTATCTGAAAGAAACAACCATGTACAATAATAGAAGAGTTATATAGAACTTATCAAAGTAAAACTATACTCTAATAGGTCCCATATGTGAGACTAACAAAATTAGTTGGGACCTACTTGTCCTTGTTTGTTGTGGAATTAACGCACAAGTTCACTGGAAACAAAAACATCCACTATGCGAACACTAGAAAAGAAAAAACCGGAAACAAAATAAGGAGCACAAAAGAGAAAATTTAACACACAAAAGTTAACATGGTTTAACTAGAGTGTTAAGGAACTAGAGTCTATTTTCATGGGCAAATTCATTGTGAGCTAGTTTTGACACAAGTGATAGAAAGAACTATAGAGATTACAATTCAATCATTACTCTCTCTAACAATAAATGATTTGCTTACAATGTATAACACATTTTTACTTTGACATCTAGCAACTTCAACCACTTGTCATGAGTTACATAAGACATCTCTTTAAACCATATGAATGTAACAAACTCCCCTCAGAGTCATGTCGTGTAAAATATAGCCAAATTTGTGACATGTGCAAAATATGTTTCACACTTAGATGCAATGGTGAAACACATTAGATACATTATGGTAGCAGATGGAGTTCAGCTTAAAAGATGACTTTCCACCATATGATTATACTAGACACACTCCAGTAGACGGGTAGACGATACGCTAGTAGTAGATGAGGCACTACTACAAGATGAGTAGACTAGATGCTCCTCACTAGATATGTAGACAAGATGTTCTTTATGAGATACTCTTGATTATACACTCTTCACATAGGTTACTAGAAGCTTTCAACCGACAATTCTCAAAGAGTAGATGCATATGTATTGGCAGACGACTTGTACTGTTAGATGCAATTGTTCAGATGGACGATCTAGAACATATTCTCCTTGAATCAATTTCTACGATGTCTGTTTTTTTTACATTGCTATGGTTGTACACTGTAGATAATTCAAATTTAACCAAAGAACTTCCACATTAACAATTTGTCACTGATTTTTTCTTTGTTTTTGGAGGCATGCTGCTTCTTGTCATGCAACTGAGTTTAGCTTAACATGTACTCTACAGCTATATTTGATCGATCTGGAAGGTATGTGATTACTGGTTCAGATGACCGACTGGTAAAGGTTTGGTCAATGGAAACTGCATATTGTTTGGCCAGTTGCCGTGGACATGATGTGAGTCTGTTTTTGTACTATAAACATGTATCCTTCAGTTTGTACAGATATATACATTGCCTTAATGTTTGTTAGCCGTTAGATTGAACTACATGCTATATTTAATAGGGTGACATCACTGACTTGGCTGTGAGTTCAAACAATGCTTTAGTTGCATCCTCATCAAATGACTGTGTCATTCGAGTTGTAAGATTCAATGTTACTAAGCAAGTTTCTTGTTTTTTTTTATCCCTTCTCCCCAGGCTATTTTTGGCTACATTATGTTTGACTATTTCATTTTCATAGTGGCGCTTGCCAGATGGCTTGCCAATATCAGTTTTGCGGGGACATACTGGAGCTGTTACAGCCATAGCATTTAGTCCCAGACCAAATGCTGTATACCAGCTTTTATCGTAAGTCTTCTCCATAGAGAAAAAAAGAGTTGATAATATATTCGTATTCCCAGCAATGTGAATGGTGTCATGTTAGTAACATTGAAGGTCCCAATTCAGTCATGATGTATATTTAACTACAATTTGTTGAAATAACATGCAAGCTTTCTCAGTGCAGTAGACATGCAAATATGTGAACTGTATATCACCCTGCTATTATTGCATACCGTGAAGTTCGTAACTGTATCTATTTATTTCTATCAAATTCTTGATGAAAGCTCTCCTATTTTTTGTTTTATTCTAGGTGTTAATAATTGTTAACTGAGAGATGATCCATGTCAGTTGGGTTGATCCACCACTTGATTATAATGATTCTTTGATTCTTCTATTGATGGCTTAAACTGCTGGTGCTATGTTGTGTGATTATGACACTGAAATTTTCCCTTTCAGCTTCAGGCTACATGTTTTTTTATGCATTAGTATTCTGGCATGATTTTTATGGGAATGATCCTCACCCTTGGGCATTCCCGGTTTTCTGTGTTTTCTGTTATAAATTAACATGGCGATATTTTGTTTACTTTGCAGTTCCTCTGATGATGGAACTTGTAGGATATGGGATGCAAGGTATACCCAGTCAAGTCCAAGATTATATATTCCAAGGCCTCCGGATTCTGTTATTGGTTAGTTGATTCTTTTGTGAACTATTGATTGATTTATTGGTGAAAAGAACTAATTTGGAATACCTTATTGGCTTTAGGGAAGAGCAATGGCCCATCTTCAAGTACTTTACCACAGAGCCATCAGATTTTTTGCTGTGCATTTAATGCTAATGGAACTGTCTTTGTAACTGGTAGCTCGGACAATCTTGCTAGGGTACGTGTGTTTGCATGTTTGTGCTTGTAAGCACTTACCTCTAGTTAGAAGACATGCATAAATAACTCTTTAATATTCAGTGTTAAAGGTAAATGTTGGTTTTTTTGCTTTATAGAAACTAATAATCTGTATTTATTTCTTACACTTTTGTTCTTTAACCTTTCTGTTGATGTTCTGGTGTGAGTTTGTGAATTGTGATGGTTTGAAGAAAAAATAACTTCTTAAGAAGCAGAAGATGATTCTTTTTCTATAAGTAAAAGTCTCTTTTTATCCCTGTTCGAGCTTCTAATGTCTATTTCCTATAAACATCTGCATGTTGATTAGTGCTATTTGATCCCTGGTCCCACTTTCTCAATAATTTGTTAAGGCCTGTCTGTTAGTGATGACCTTCTAGCCTAGCCTCGGACCATTTTCTGACCACCTAGACATGGTTACTGGCCATTTTCTTTAGTGCTAACAATACATCCAGTTGGTTATTATTTACTTCTTTTCGACCTGAAATTTCACCTGAAAATAGTTTGAGGTGTTTGAACCTTTTTGGTATATAATATTTATCCACCTGTTATCAAACATATTGATGACATCTAATCTAAATGCATCTATGGTGAGTGTAAAATGATGAAAACCATACATAAATTTATTCAAGAAGATATCCAGCTTCACAATTTTTTAAGCTAACCTAAAAGATTTTGCAGGTCTGGAATGCTTGTAAACTTAGCACGGATGACAGTGACCAACCAAATCATGAGATAGACGTGCTATCTGGGCATGAAAATGATGTGAATTATGTGCAATTCAGGTTATTATGTTGCAGTAGTATGTTGTGATCATTGATAAATGAAATTTTTGCATGCTGATGTCTTCCACTCCTTATTCTGCAGTGGATGTGCAGTCGCATCTCGGTTTTCCACAACAGAAACTTGGAAGGAGGAAAATATTCCCAAATTTAAAAATTCTTGGTGTGTTTGTGAATTAGAAGTATCTTCTTAAATGATCTAACTGCTGGCACCCTTCTTTACTTTTCACAACAAGAAATGTTATATTCTTAATTCTCTGGGCCTTTTCTTTGATCTAATAATATCTAAATGACTATATTTTATTCCAGGTTGAATCATGACAACATAGTTACCTGCTCACGTGATGGGAGTGCTATAATATGGATTCCTAGATCTCGTAGATCACATGTAAGTCTTCATCAAATATAATTTCCTTCTACTAATGTTGTCTTTCTCTGTAACAGAAAATGATGGTTGGTAGCCTATTTTGTTATTTAAATTGCAAAAGCTAATGCTTATTGGATGATGAGTGAAACTTTATATTTCAATTGTTAAAATTATTCCATTTAGGGAAAAAGTGGTCGCTGGACACGAGCATATCATCTAAGAGTTCCACCTCCACCTATGCCTCCTCAACCTCAAAGAGGTGGTCCTCGTCAGAGAATTCTTCCAACTCCACGTGGTGTAAATATGATTGTTTGGAGCCTTGACAACCGCTTTGTTCTTGCAGCTATTATGGGTAAGTTGGTTTTGTTTCTACTCCTAGGGAATTAATATGTAGGATAGCTAAAAAGGAAAATTTACGTATAGTGGCTTATTCATATCCAATATGTCTAATTTTCTTTCATGGTTTTGAAGCTAGAAGACTATTATTTTATCTGATTGCCTGATATTCATGCAGATTGCAGAATTTGTGTTTGGAATGCATCTGACGGCAGCTTAGTACACTCATTAACTGGGCATACTGAATCTGTAAGTGTTTAATTTTTTGGTTTTGGTTTATTTTCTTACTTTGGTTTGATATCATTTTTACTCTTCCGTAGATATACTGTATGATGTCTGACTCTGGCTTTTTATGTGATATCTAACTCAAGCCTGATATCTAATGCTGAGTGTTGTGTTTCTCAGATTTTGTTTCAGTCGTTGCTTAGAATTTACAGTATAATTTGATTAATGTTTCAAATTTTTGGTCCTTTTATTTATGATTTACATCTATAAGTATTTGTTTTCTACTAGTTTGGGTACAAACATAAACTTCTTTTGCACTGTTAGATGTGTGCACCTCCGAGGAAGAGATTTATTGAAGTATTTTCTGAACTTTGTGCTTATCCAGCCTCTTCATACCAAGTTTTAAGCATTAATTTACAAGATTTGGGAAATTGGAATAAATTTAAGGTCTGTTAGAACATCTAGGAAATGTCTTTATAATATCTTCATTTTATCTTTAAAAATATCTTTTACTATGTTGGATGATCTCTTAAGAGCAGTTTCTAGAGTTCATTATATGTCCTAAAGAGTTTGTCTTTTGTTGTGAATTGTGTGTTTATGTAAATCCTTCATTTATAATCATTCAAAGTATAATATAGGGAAAACCTAATAATGGCTAACAATCGAGAACATCCCTAATTATCAGTTGTTCATATTTCCCTTATTACTAAGATAAAATTATATCTTTTACACTCCTCTTCAAGTTGAAGCATATATGTCATATAAACCAAGTTTATTACAAATATGGTCATTACAATAGCTCTTGAGGGATTTAGTGAGCATGTCTTCAAGTTTGTCACTGGAGCTCAACAAAGAGCACCTTCTCTCACAAAATGGCGATAAATTTTTGTGTTTAGCCTTCTCATGGAAGACTGGTTTTGATGCAATGTGAATGATAACTTCATTGTCACATATTAATCGAGTTTACTATGTATCTCCATATTTTAATTGATGGAGAAGTTGCTTAAGTCATGTAATCTTGCACGCTTCTAGCAACTATTTTCTGCGTCTTGCTCCTCCAAGAAATCAAGTTCCCACCAATGAGAAGACAATATATAGAATCGGACCTCCTATCTAACAGTGATCCTACTGAATCGACATCAAAATAACAAACAATTTTGGAAATTTCCTTTACTCGAATATATTAAACCATTATCTGGTGCATTCTAGATGTATCGCACAACATTCCAAGGACTATTAAATTGGACCTTCAGGATTGACTAACCACTAGTTGCAAGTCATGTTTGGTCTAGTGATAGTGAGGTAATTAAGTCTGCCTACCTCGAGAAGAATATCTTTTGAGGTCTTTCAGTGGTTCGTCTTGAGTTTCAAATTAGGATCCACATGACTATCACTGGGGCAACAACCAATCATACATTTCTCGGTCAAAAAGTCTAAGGTGTACTTTAGAATGTGAATGACATCATTCCAATGTCCTGCACGTGTAGAATTTAGAAACTGACTTATCACATTAGCCGCACAAAAGATGTCAGGGAAAGTGACTGTGAGGTAGTTTAGTTTCCCAACTTGTATCCTATATTGCTACTTTTGGGACCACCAAGATATTAAATTAGGACCAAGGAAGATGGCTGCTTCTAAAGTAGGACGTTTATCATCAATATCAGATGCCCAATTAGCATCACAGAAGGCTTTCATGTGTTTGGCCATAAATTGTCAGACTTTGTTCACAGCAAAGATGATTTCTAGCCTTGTAAGAGTGGCATATTGCAAAGCACCTACCACTAAGTGATATAAGGTGGGATTTGAAAATAGATCAACCCCAACTTGGATAACTTCCAATTAGAAACCATAGGGGAAGAAATGGAATGATCTTCTACCATATTTGTTTTGTGAAGCAAATCTCAAATATATTTTCTTTGAGTCATAAGAATAGATTTATCGGGTAAATATTTAATTTCAAGACCAAGAAAATAATCAAGATGACCAAGTTCTTTAAGAGAAAAAAGTTGCATGAAGTTTGGTTGTAATATCTTGAATGAGAAACATTTAATGGCTCTGGCTGAGAGTTTATCTAAACTTGGAGACATATCATGAACGAAACATATACAACAGAAAACACAGCTGATAAAATTCCTACAACAAACTTAATACAACACTCATAGATATGTACAATGGGCTTGAAATAGTTAGAGTATACTGAAGCTCTATACTATTTCAAGGGAAAAATATCAGTTAGCAAGGGTAACAAGGATCAAACATGTTAAAACATGGCTGGCTAGTTTTTCAATGTTATATAAAAATAAAGTTGTTGATGTTGAAGTTTATAATATGAAGAACGATTTTAGTAGTTGTGAATGTCACTTTGCCTTCAGGAGGAATTTGATCGATGTGAGCTTTTATAACTCGAGTTTCATTTTCAGTCTTTGATTATCCTCTGCTTTTCTCTGAGGACATGCCATGTTTTTTCTCTTGGTCCTACAACAATTGCTGACGGGAAACTTCATAATTTTCGATGCATAGTTAAGTTTTTTTCTTGGGTCTATCTGGTTAAATTTGCTTTGGTTCTTTTCACTTTAGACATACGTTCTGGATGTTCATCCTTTCAATCCCCGGATAGCTATGAGTGCTGGATATGATGGAAGAACTATTGTTTGGGATGTGAGTCTTCAATTACCTTTATCTCACTTTTCTGTAGGCTTGCCTCTATATTTTAAATAACTTAACGTTTTCTGACTTCAGATATGGGAGGGCATGCCTATCCGGATATATGAGATATCACATTTCAAGTTGGTGGATGGAAAATTTTCTCCGTAAGTACCCAGTGAATTAAATAGGCTCAGAACTTTATTTTGCATAAACTTTTTTGGATATTTTCATATTTTTTTTTTCTCAAAAAAGTTCTCAAATCATAATCATTTACAGTTGTTATTTTCAGATACTCGTGGACAAAATTCTGTAATCTATTATTGTTTACAATTTATTATGTGACTTTCAAAATCATTTATAATCCCTCAAAATATTAAATTTAAATTACTTAAGAGATGGTATATAGGTTAGGTGTTTTTCTGAGAATGTGGCTTTTGCGTGATCCTTTTGGATCACTCCATAAATACATATTTATTATAGGGTAAATTAAAATTTTGGTCCCTATACTTTATATCATTTTTTGACTCGTATAAAATTGACTTGTCAAATTTCCAATGCCTTGCCCACTTAAATCAGTGCCTGTTGAATTGAAATTAAATTCATTGCTGTACTCAATACAGGTTGCAATTTGCAATATGATGCTAGATCACTCTCTGGCATTGAATACTGTTTTCCAATAAATTTAAATAACATTGACTGGTGAAGAGATCAATATTTGTTGGACTCAATCTTCTAGTTTTCTGATTCATAAAAACCCATTGGATGTAGCTTTGTTATGTGGATTGTTCTATAGCCTTTTTGTATTGCTCTGAGGTGTTTCATCAATTCATTGTATACTGCCTAAATCAGCTAAACTTTGTGATTTGTTGAAATTTATTTTATTATCACCTAGAGATGGGACATCGATTATACTTTCGGATGATGTTGGCCAACTATATATATTAAGCACAGGTCAAGGCGAGTCCCAAAAAGATGCCAAATATGATCAGGTACATATATTATCATGCTATTATGATTTTCTCTTTGCTACTGTTTTGGTACTAATGTAGTCTGCAAAATATTTGCAGTTCTTTCTCGGTGATTATCGACCTCTGATTCAAGACACCCATGGTAATGTACTAGACCAGGTTAGTTGATTACTTGTTTTCTACTCTTTCTTTTCATTTTTGAAACTGTTAGATCCTAAGATGTCCAGATTCAACATGAGTCACAGATAAAATGACATTGGCAAAAGTATGGTAAATTTTAAAATTATAGGATACACAGCTATAATATAATATATAAATTTAATCTAAAATTAACAAAATAGAAATTTTTAATCACGACAGAATTCATGCTTAAAAAATAAGCATAAGTCATTAAACACAATACAAAGGGATATCTAACTATTGTAGTATTCAGATCGGTATTGGTCTGAAAGTTTAAAAATTATAAAAATACAATAAAAAGTTATTTGAATTGTTCGTGTAGAATCCAACATGCATCTGAATCTGATACACCCAAGACATAACACAGTTACTATTTAGTAGTGTAGTGCTAGTATTTATTAGGTTAGAACATCTCTTTTAGGTTGGTTGTGTACCTCTGTATCAATTTATATTCTGGTTAGGCTGGGGGTCGGATTTTGAGATAAACCAATCCTGATCATAGATTGTTCTTAATGCGTTTAGAAAACCAACTTCTTGGTGTAAATATTGTTAATAAAAAAAGAAAATCCAAGTTAATTTGGCCAAAACCAACTTTTTAATGCATTTAAAAAACAATTAATGAAAAAAAAAATGGTTCCTATAAAGGGTTTACTTTATGGAGGAAAAATTGGGAAGTTATATATCGGGTGAAATTGATTTAAAATACAATGGATGAAATTTTGTTGAAATGCTTGTGAATATATAAACCGTGTCGCTGTTTGAATATGGACTGTTAATTTTTTAATTTATGTTTATAACTCCTCATTTTTCCCTCTAGAGTGATTCCGTCGGTCTGAGTTTAGAGGAGATGAATCTGAAGGTAAAAAGGAGTATTTGGGTTCAAAATATCTGACTTGTATTCGGAAGGGAAAAATTGGAGTATTAAAAAATAAAAGCCTTATTTAAGGCTGTTAACGTATAGTGAAGTATTTAATTTTCACACTAGCACATTAACTGATGCATTTGGGGATGCATTCCTGGCTCTGCTTGTGATAAATCTGTAGAGGTTATGCATAAGAAGTAACTTTGATGGGTGAGCCCTTTTGTTTAAAATGGCTTTATTTGAAATTGTGGGTTTAGTTTTGAATTCATGCTTTGTCTACTGTCGTATGTACTTTCTAATTTGAAGTACTAACGGAATTTGACTCAGGAAACTCAAATTGTTCCATATCGACGGAATGTGCAAGATTTGCTTTGTGATTCAGGTTACTTGTTTTCTTCGATCTATTCTTTACATATACCTGTTTCATTGCGGTATTTCTTAGCCATTTCTTCATCCCTCGTGTAATCTTATTAATTGTTGGTTATCTATGCTGCCAAACTTTCAGCAATGATACCATACCCAGAACCTTATCAGAGTGAATTTCAGCAAAGAAGATTAGGAGCATTAGGCCTTGAGTGGCGTCCATCATCGCTAAGGCTTGCTGTTGGTCCTGATTTCAGTCTGGACCCTGATTATCATATGCTTCCATTGGCAGATTTGGACTTGGTTACAGAACCACTGCCTGAGTTTATAGATGCTATGGAATGGGAACCTGAAGTTGAGGTGTTTAGCGATGATGCAGATTCAGAATATAATGTCACTGAAGATTGCTCTTCTAAGGATGAGAAAGGATGTTCGAGCTCCAATGCTTCTGGTGATTCAGGGTGCAGCACAAACAACAGCGAAGGGGAAGACACTCGCATGGAAAGCATTCGTAGATCGAAGAGGAAAAAACATAAGACTGAGGTAAGTACAGATTGAAAATATAAAGTAAACACTGCTTGTTAATTTTGTAACAACTTTAAGTCATTCCTGTTTCTATATTTTTTTGGTACAGACTGAGATTATGACTTCTTCTGGGAGACGTGTGAAAAGGAGGAACTTGGATGAGAGTGATGGCAATACCATTGGCAGTAGCCGAAGTAGGAAGGGAAAAAGTGGCCAAAAACTATCAAGAAGGAAATTTTCGAAATCTAAATCTTCCCGGCCTCAAAGGGCTGCTGCACGCAATGCTCTGCATCTCTTTTCCAAAATTACTGGTACACCAACAGATGGAGATGAAGATAGTGTGATTGGTGATTTTTCAGATAGTGAATCAACATTGCAAGAGTCTAATGTTGACAGCGATGAATCTGACGGAACTTTACAGAATGATCAATTGAATTATTCTAAGGGAAAAGAAGTATCCTATTATGAATCAGAGGACACAAAATCTCATGAATTAACTGAAACTCGTGTGAATTCAATGAACAAAAGGAGGTTGGTTCTGAAGTTGCCAATTCGTGATACATCCAAGTCCATAAATGACTTTGATTACCAGGCTGAGTTGGCTGGCTCATCATCAAAAACTATACCAGAAGTTACTGATTTTAATGGGAACGGACCAAGTTTTAAGGATTCAGGGTATTATCCTGGCAGTACAAGTTACCCTGCAGTTGAAAGAACAGATCAAGCAAAACTTGGCCAGGTGAAAGACCATGTAGACTTGCTGGGGAAAATTAAATGGGGAATGGTCAGGGCACGATCATCTAAACCGTTGAGAGTGGGAGAAGCTATGCCATCAGAGGAAAATCCTTACTCTGGAAAATGTCCTAATCATCTTGATGAAAAAGAGAATGCCAGTAGTGGGCATGAGAAAGTGGAGAAGAACTTTAGTGCACCAACCCCTGAGTTTGAAACCCAAAATGATGGCAATCTGGTAGATAGTTTGACAGAGATTGACCAAAATTGTGCTGGTACTATCACCTCACGGCCTTTTAATCCCACTGTTAATGGAGGACAGATCGCAGGTTCCAGCAATGGCAGGGACACGGATGAATCCCTAATTCCTGCGTATTTGATTCCTCAGGATACTGTTCCTGCTTCAATCAACCATAGTGGGGTTGACCAACTACCTGAACCAAATATTGGTTTTGGTTCTGTTTCAACAAAACTAAGGTCGAAAAGGAGTGCAAGGGATCCTGAAAGTCCATCCAAGCATGAAACAAAATCTTCCGTGCTAAAGAATAGTGTGTGTAACTCTAATGATAATGCTCCTTTGAACAATGAACAGCGTGTGCTTCTGGATAACAACAACACTAGAGATAAATCTAATCAGGGAGATAATGGATCTCAAGAAATAGATCCTCAGATTAGAGAAAATAGTACTTCACAGGATTTGCTAGAACCACAAACACAAAGAGATAAAATGTATAAAGCGGTTTATAGAAGATCAAGATCACATAGGGCTGTGACTAATTTAGCTGACAGTGGTGGCCAGGGTGAATCCACTTCAAATGGGAGCAACAGTAATCTCAACACCGCAGCTGACTTCAGTAATGGCACAAATGAGGCTAATCATACCAATGGATCCTTAAAGTTGGAACCAATTACTTGTGATCCAAACTATGAGCAGAATAATTGCAAAGTGCTGCAAGGAAATGGAGATTCTATGATTAAAAGTCCACAGAATGTTTCCACAAGTGGAGGACAAATCACAGAAGAAGAAAGGGGTTCTAGTTCAAAATTGACTGTTGGTTTGAGGTCCACTAGGAGTCGGAGGTCTAGTTATAATATTCGTGAGACTAGTCCTGTAAATAAAAGGAAATCACTACAATCGACTGTGAAAGTATCATGGTTGTTGTTATCAACCCATGAAGAAGGATGCAGATATATTCCACAACAGGGAGATGAAGTTGTATATTTAAGACAGGTTAATCATAATAGCTTACACGTAATATTTATCTGATAGTATATTTTTAAAACTTGTACATATGGGATCTTTTTTTCTTTTTTCTTTGTTTTAAAATTAGAATGTGTTAACCTACGAAAATATCTGTTTTTTCAGGGGCACCAGGAGTATATAGAGTATTGTCGTAAAAATGATTCAGGGCCTTGGGTATCACTTAAGGGACATATACGAGCTGTAGAATATTGTAGAGTTCAAAGCCTAGAGTATTCCCATCTTGCAGGGTCTGGTGATAGCTGCTGCAAAATGACCCTTCAGTTTGTAGATCCTAATTCAAGTGTTGTTGGAAAATCTTTTAAGTTAACCCTACCTGAAGTGACTAGTTTCCCAGATTTTCTTGTTGAAAGAACTAGGTTCGATGCTGCTATGCAGAGAAATTGGACACGCAGGGATAAATGCAGGGTTTGGTGGAGAAATGAGGATAATTCCTCTGGTAATTGGTGGGATGGTCGAATTTTGTGCGTGAAAGCCAAGTCTTCTGAATTTTCAGACAGTCCATGGGAGAGTTGTACTGTTCGGTACAAGAATGACCTCACTGAAACGCATTTGCATAGTCCTTGGGAGCTTTTTGATGCTGACACTGTATGGGAACAGCCTCACATTGATGATAGCATGAGAAATAAACTGCAATCTGCTCTCGCCAAATTACTGCAGTCAGGCAACACAGTCCAGGTATCTGTACAAACATTCCCATAGAATGTTGAGTTTGTGTGCAGGTAAATTGTAAATATTCACTTCTTTGTTATTAATATACAGGATCGTTATGGAGTGCATGAATTGAAGAAAATTTCAAGCAAGTCCAAATTTGTAAACAGGTATTCCATCTATATGCTTTTTGCACGAAACTACGAAATATATGAATAACAGTCAAAAGAGGGAAGGGTGGGAGGAATTTAATAGACTGGAGGGGAAGAAAATGTTACGTTGTTTGGTTGGGGGTATGAGGTTATGGATAATACATAATTATAGCCATTATAAATAGTAATGGAGGAGACTAGAGTAGAATAAGATTTTGGTGCAATTTAATCTGTTTCAGTTAAACTACAAAAATGTCCTTCCGTTATTGGATTGGAGACAAAAATAGCCGGGATTTTAGCTCCCTCAATTTCTCCTCCAGTCCAAAATTTTGAATCAAACAAGAAAATTAAAAAATTTATCCCCTCTCCCTTTCTTTCCTTTTCCTCCAATCAAACACATGGTAAATATTTCTGCTAAATTTGTAGGTTTCCTGTTCCTATATCACTTGAATTGGTGCAGTCGAGGTTGAAGAACAATTACTACCGTAGTTTGGAGGCTCTGCAGCACGATGTGACAAATTTACTGGCTAATTCCGCTTCCTTTTTTGAAAAGGATGCAGAGATGTCAGCAAAAATCAAACGCCTATCAGAATGGTTCACACGAACATTATCATCTCTATAGCTCCTGATTTTCTTTCTGGGGCCACAGGCCAGCATTAAGCCCAAAGCATCCCAGCTGGTTATTTTCCCCCATATATTTTTTGTAGATATATATTTTTTAATTGTACTTTGGATTACTTTTTTCTTGCTCTCTGAATTAGCTTCTGAGGATAGACATAGGAATATCGGGATAAAGTAGCATTTTGCTGTGGAAAATTTCTGCGGCTACATTCATTGTTTGTACAGAGACAATACATTGATAGCAAATGCATAATTCGCATTTAGAATTTGTGAGTCTTGTCTTCTGGTAAGGTCGAGGTTTTTGCTACCCGATACTATACAATTTTGATAATTGTAGTATCAAGATAAGACGTAAGTTTAATTTTTAGTCTTTACTTTTTCTTCATTTAGTCAAATACTCTTTTGTACTTTCTTTTGGTCTTTTGCTACAATTCTTATACAATTACATTGTTTTGTAATTGGAATATTTTTTAGTTTTTGTTTAAGAAATCGTATATCTCTTAGGTGTGTTCGTGGATAGCATTGGATTAAGTTTCATTAATTTTTTACTTGATTAAAATAGTTTGAATTGAATGTGATATTCATCTACTAAGTTTGGATCCAACCAACTTAATTATTAATAAGTTAGATTTCCTTAAAAAGTTTTAATGGGCTAGGCTGGATGGAGTATTTAAAAACTAAAATTTATTTTATAATTTTAAACATTTTTTACCGATGCATTTTGATATAACTTTTGAATTTTTTATGTATTTAAATGAGTTCATTAAATATAAATTTTAAAAAATAAATTGATGCAGTGACAGGTTGGGAGAAGAAAAGATGAAAACTGTCTATATTCTTTTTTTTTTTAGATACAACTTCTAAATTAAAATTAAAAATGTATTAGTTTTAAATTGTGTTGGATTTGTAGTTTCAACATTAAAATCAAATAGTTAACGTAAAAAATAATAGGTTTAATTAATTTAATTAAAATATATAACATATCGATTCAAATTGTTTGAATTAGGTTAGATTAATTTGAATTTGTGGTTATTCTAACCATGAACATTCTTAATATCTATCTTCAACCAATGTAAGTCATGTTATTGGTAAGCAATAATTTGACGCAGGGATTAAATGATGTGTATATGATAGCGCTATGTTTTATAGGAATTAAAAGATAATTTGTCTCATTCTAAAATAACGTGCTATTGCAAGGTTCTGAGTACAGAGAACTCACATTTTTACTAAAATAATGATAATTATATATCTGTGTAAACACTTTTCTTGTAGAATGAGCATGTTACTCCATCAATATAATTAAAAAGTAACTCATTTTTCACCCAGTAGGAAGTTTTTAGTGTTTTTAACATCTGAAGTTAAAAATTATATTTATTCATATTCTGTTTGTATCTTAAAAAATATGGAATCATATGTTCCCAAGAACATTTTAGTTAACTTTTTCGTGAAGTAATTCCTGTTGGAAAGGTTGACATAACTTTTCTGAATTAATCTTTTAACTGTTATAAATCCATCATGTTACTCTTATTAAATAATTTAATATGACAACTAATTAAACTTTTGGTGAAAACACTACGTCAATATATAACTTTTAGCAACTTTATGTAAATATTTTCGAAGTAATTCATCCACCAAATAAACTTTAGGCATTTTTAAGAATAATAGAATCCATGATTTCTGGATATGAAAAAAAAAATTGTCTTGGTACTAAAGTTTCCCCAATGAAAAATATATATAGAACTTGTGTTGGTTCGAAATAAATGAGAAAAAGGAGAAAAAAATAGAGAAACTAATAAAATATAATATAAGAGATATAGAAAAGAAAACAATGTAGAAATAAAATAGAAGTGTAAGTAAACATATGTGAAGTTTTTTCCATACACAATTTTGGTATCAGGAAGTGACTTTGTTTTTAGATTTAAAGTGTTACGTATAATTTATAAAAAACATGGCACTTTGTTTTAGGCCTATCCACAAAATTTATCAACACTGACCAGCAAGAGTTTGTATATTAACTATTTTAATCATTAGATCAGAAACTCCAGTTAAAACACAACTTCAGTATCATTTTCCCCTCTTCAATTTAAGTTTTTCAGATAACAAATCCTCTCCTCTGTCATACATTAGACAATAGAGCCCATTTTGTTTTAGCTTAAATTTCGAGAAGTAATTTTTGTTTCCAAAAGTTTTTCAGAAACTTGACAAGAAAAATAAAACGATTAACTTTTCAAAATAAGCTAAAACAAATATTGGATCTCCCCAGTATTGAACCTTCATCTCAGATTTCAGTCTCTCCATCGGTATCCACAGTTTGGATTGCAGCAAACGAAAAAAAGTGTCATTCCTTCTTCCCCTCTGGCTGTTGCCTGAATACATAAAAAAAATTGCAATGTTCCATGAGTAATTAAAATGCAGTTTGAAATTTTCACCAAAAATGCATTCAAAAGGGTTATAATGTACAATATTTCAAATTCAAAAGATTATATTCAATATAACTGCATCATTTATAATGGCAGATAGACATGATTTCAGAGTTTAAAGTGTAGCATAGACATTTGCAGCCAATAGTAGGTTCCTCATGAAGGTGTGCCAAACTAGAATCTTGTGTTCAGTGAAGAAATCAATTTAGAATTTGAAGTAAGAATCAAATAGAATTGGAAGGCCTACTTTCCAACCATGAATCAAATCTTAGCATGATCTGTAACATACACGATCAATGATTGAAAAAGAAACATTTGAAACATGAGGATATTAGCATTTTCAAGTCAACTAAGTAAGCAACTCGATACATTGAGTTTCATATATCACTAAAACACTGACTATTTAGCAAAGAAAAACAAATCCCCTTTGTTTCTTATTTGACAAAAGACTGCAGGGGCAAAAAAATATCACCCAGTACTTCATCAATATTTTCCCAGAAAAAGAAAGGTCGAAATTCATTCACTGCAACAATCTGCCCAGAACCATGAATAATACTACAATGATGGAGTCTAGGGCAGCATCACAAGCCATGCTGAATAAAGGTCAAACTAGTTAAGCCTTTAATCATTCTAAAGTAAAGCTGCATAACATTCCAACTAATGAATGTCATCAAACTATATCAATGTATAGACAAGAGAAGGTTCACAATCTACCTATAACCTATATCTTGTGTCTCCTATCTATGATGCAATAGTCAATATACTTTCACAACCCTAAACAAACTCACACTAGGATTTGATAACTTAAGCAGCACAGCATAATATCTGCACAGCTATACACATTCCGAAATGTCAAGGCTTAAATCTCTTCATTAGTTGCTCTCCTTGTGCAATTCACTTCTTCTAAATAAAGGGGAATGAGAGTAGAAAAAGCAGCATAGTGTTAAACAGTGAAAATTGTTCTATATGCCAAAAATAATAAACTTATAAATATCTATCCTCAAATCTTCACAGCTCTACCCATCCAATGTGGAACTAAATCAGAATCTTGCAATATGACCTAACCTTGGCAGGGAACATTGTACAATCTATTGTCTGCCTAAATTTTAATATCAAGAAAGAAAACTGCATAGATAACAACAAAATTTCTCAGTTCCAAACATAGAACAGGGACTTTACCTGGAAAAAGACAGCTTCACCATGATTGCATTGAGTGCAGCGAACAGACTTGGTTCGAGGAAGCGTTGGATCTGCAGCTACATCCTGTAACACTTGCGTGCGCTCTCCAACAGAGTGATGTATCTCATTCCTATAAACACAGAAGTTATCCGCAACCTCCTGAACAACAACAAAAACAACCACAAAAAACTAGTCAAACAAGCATGTCCCATCAAAATTACTCATATCAGAAATGCAAAGAACCCCTCTCAACACTTTCTTCAAAACAAAGACAACCAACATTTTGACCCATGATTGGGTACAGCATAAATCCAGAAAAAAATGGCTATTTTCTACTAAAAAATCAAACTTTTTCGGTCCCAAAATAAACCAATGCAAAATGGTACTCGACGTGGCAAAAGCATGAAGAGAATTTTCAGTCCGCCACAGTTCTATACTTCAAAACAAAAATTAGCAGTAAAGGGTATACGAAAAGAGGTAAAAGAAAAGGAGAAGAACCTGATGGTCGCAGTTGCGGCAAGCGTAGAGAAGAATCTTCTGATCTCTGTCTTCCTTAGGGTAGAGAATGTTGTTACTGAACCACAAGCAATGGATCAACAAAAAGCATTTGAAAGAGGGAAAATTGATGAGGAAAATGAAGAGGGAACCCACCATTCACGGCAAAACTTCATAGTACTCATCTTGGCAACGTTGAGAAGGGAGTAGGAACCTACTCGATGCTCCTTTTCTGTGCTCTTTCTTCTTTCCCTCCCACGCCTCTGTCTCTCTTATAAAATAGCTCCTTTTAATTGTTACTATTGATAATTTTTTTTTTTCCTTTAAGCATACATTTTAATTGCAACATGCAGAAGAGTGATTCTTCAAGCATATGATATTACATCTTTAATAAAAATAATTAAATAAATCTTATATATTTTAACTTGTTATATTTTAGACATAATCTAAAATTAAAAAATTATATTTCAGACTAATGTATATAATATGAAATAAAAAAATTACATTTTAAATCATAAAACTCAGAATTTAAAATTTATATTTCAAATGATATAATTTAAAATTTTGAAAATATATTATATTTTAAACTATATAATTTAAAATATTAGAAAAAAAATTATATTTTACAATTTAAAAAAAAAATATTTTTGGTATTTTGAAAAGTATTGAAATGCAGAAAGAACTGGAAGAACACGTCCATGAAAAGATGTCACTAGAACCAATTTCTTGAGTCTTCTATTTGTTCAATAATTCACAAATTTTTGTATTTTTTATGGTATAGTTTATGGAACATTTAAATAAACTTTAAACTTTTATTTAATATTGAATCAATCTGTTTATCAAATCCAACTAAAAATAAAATTCACTTTAAAATTCATTTAGCTTAAAAGTAATAATATTTTATTTTGTCAATTTGGTGGAGTTAAATTGAATTTAATTATTTAAGTAAAATTCAATCACATAACCAATCAATAGAATTTAATTACATTAATTTGAATAATGTTACAACTGGCAACAGATATAAAGCAAAACTTTAATTGCATAAATTTTTAGTTAAATTAGTTTTGAACTGAATACCTTTACCTGAAAAGGTGAGAAGGAGAATGGTTGTGAAAAAAACAATATGAAAGAAAAATCACCATCACACATTATCTTTAACTACCTTAATTGCAGCTCACACCACAAATATTAGGATAAAATTTTCACTGCATTAATTTTCACAACACAAATAATAGGATAAACTTTTCATTAAAGTTTAGATTTTATTCTAAGTAAATTGAAAGACTCGTTCACTCAACAATGTAAGTAATATGAAAAAAAGTCACAGTGTTACAATTTCATGAATAAATCTATCGGAGAATATTTAGATATATGATTGACTTAAAAACTATGAACCGAAGGTACCTTACATAGTTTGTATAAGAGGGGAAGTATCCATTAGTTTATTTTTTATTGCCGAAAAAGCAATTTTATTACAATGTCCTATAATTTTGCTACTGGTACTGAAATCTCGATTTTAAGCAGCTGGGTCGTACGAATTCAATTCATAACTTAGATTGTGGCGTGGCTCCTCGTAGTAATACACAGGCATTAGCACGCTCATAGTTCAACCTGTCATACTTCACATCGTCAACCTGTCCATGCATATGTTCATGCGCATATAATTGCAGTCGCCGCCGGTCGACAAGGTGGGACCGGCACCGTTTCTAACTTGTGGAAGCGTACTTCCCTTAATCGCACTAAGCATCTTCCTCTCCGATCTGGAAACCACATGGTTCATATAATCCGTCGTAAGCTTCACTGGTCCTTCCACTTCAACATTCAACCCTTCTTCTCCTTCATCATACCTTATTCTCACCTTCACGTGCATCGTCTCTTCGCCCTTCACACTCACCACCTTACCATTCCCGTCCTTCTTCTTCTCCAGAGTGAAACACCCTCCCGAACCACTCTCATGACAAAATTAATGAACCACTTCTCTCTCTGGTAAAGGTGGGGCGCAGTAATTCTCCTTAAACGAATGAATTTAGTGTTCATGTAATTGCATAAAATGCCGTACCTTATGTTTTCCGTGACAAACAGGCTCAGATTAGCGGAAGAACCCCTACCACTGTCCTCGAAGAGGTTGATGAACACGACTTTTACACAACCGGAGCAAATTTTTTCGGTTATGTTCATAGTTACGAGGGTCTTACCGAGGGAGTATGTGAACTCGGTGGTTCCACCCTCATCTTTGGATTTCTGCATTTTGGTATTCATTTCCAACGGATAACCGCTGGATTTGAACCTCACAGCACTCTTATTTTCTTGCATTGCCGCTCAAATGTTTATCACTCTCTTTAACGTCGGCTATGACTCCAATACTGTCTTGCTGTATCTTCATTTATAGCTAAAGCTGACAGATTCCAAGCGTTAAAACAATGCAAAGAATTGTTATATTAAAAAGACCCACGAAGAGCATCTTTAATCGTAGAACTACAAAATATTATCTCCGATATTTACACTATACATATCCAGAATTTTATTATTTTTTAAGAAAATCTAAAACAACATTTAAAGTTTTCTTATTTGTTTTTAGTGAATTTCACAAGATAATATTATAATATTTAAATTTAATTTTTAATATTAACTGAAGTAATTATTTTATATAAAATTAAAATTATAAATAACAATATATTTTTTGCTAAAATCAAATTTATTTATCCTAAATAGAGAATAAAATTGATAAGAAATACAAACATAGAGAATCAAAACGAACATAATTGAAGAGAATACAATTTATTCTCATTCCATTCACCTCTTTCATGTTTGTTCCCTATCTTGTTTTGATCTTGCTATTCCTTTTTTTTTTCTTGTCTTTCTCTCTAGGTTTCATTCTTCACGGCTTTTGATTAAAACGGTTCTTCCACTATGGAGAACTCTTCGTCTGCTCCACTTCCAACAATAATTCTTTAGAATGAAGAAACCCAACCAACAACGGTGCAACAAAGGTGGTCTAAGTAAAAACAAAAAAATAATAACATATTAAGAATTTATCACCGTACAAGAAAGAAAAGGTTTTATTTTTATTTTTTAATTTTTAACGAACAAAAAATAATATAAAAAAAAAAACAGAATTGTCGCAACTCTTATACAAATGTTTCAGAAACAGTATCTCTGAGAAAATTTTACAGACCTACTCAACTATAATAATATATCATATAAGCTCCAAAACCTCCGTACACATTATCAAAATAAGGTACTTTGAGTATTTCCTAGCACACTAAAAGTAAATAAACTTATCATACACCACTCTAAAAGAATTCTTCTTCTTTTTTTATTGATTTCTAAAATAACAAAAAGTATGTATTATTTTTGTCAAAAGCCTAAATATGATTTTAAAAGACTGAAATGTTATTCATTTGGTAAAGGGAAAATAGTTTTTATCATTCAGAAAACATACAAACAGATGTCGAAGTGGAGTGACGGAGATCAATGACGTGCTAAAGACAATTCCAAAAACTCATAATAATTATTTATGGATAAAGTTTGTCTCGTATATGCTTGTATGAATAAGGAGTTACTTGTGTGTCAAAGCTAAGATACAGAAACAATGAAGTAAAATGTGCAAATATTAAAAGAATATAATAAAAAAATCCGTAAATATTTTGAGGAAAAAATATCTGTTAAACGAAAGCTTTTTTTTAGGATAAAAAATAAAAGTCTGTATGTAGACAACAAGGCTTAAATGTTAACTGACATCTTTTTAAGGACCAAATAAAAACCTAACCCTAATAAATTGATAGTTGATGATAATGTGAACTTCCCTTAATTAATATTTTGAGCAATGGAAGGAGTAATATGTTAACTGAAATTTTGTTCAGTGACTCAAGTAAAAAAATAAATTATTCAAGCAACAATTGTTGTAATTTTGAGTATTATAAAAGGCACCAAAGATTTTACATACCAACACATTCCTCAAATATCTGCTAAATTTTCTTTTTAGTTTATCAGATAAGTAAAACTTTACACCCACGAAATATGATAGAATTATTGTAATTGCCATTAGTATATCCAGCTCCGCTTAAAACGGAAGAGATGTTTTGCTGGCCGCTCATGTTCATCACTGAAACATTACCATTCTTTTGGTTCGAAAACTCTATTGCACCATCACAATTTGAAGGACCAGGGCACCTCCCTTTTCCTTTGACATCATCAAACATCTTCAACAACTCACCTTTGTGATGCTTTGAAGGCTTTTCAACCTCAACACTCAAACCCCCATCACCGCTATTAATTCGAATCTTTGCCACAAAAGAGACACCTTGAGAACAACGCGCAGCCACAAAACAGTGCTTCACACTGATCATGTAAGGAAGCACTTCATCATCATCACATCTCTTTTCCCTTAAAATGATAACAAGACCCTTCCGATCATTGTCGCGTCCGTACAAAAAGGAGGAGGACTTCAGAACCCCACCTTGCGCCATTGGGATTTTCCTCTCGGGAAGTTGCTGCATGCTTCTAGGTCCGTCCAGAGTCACGTTTGCCACCAGAACACCATCTTCGACTCTCATGCTCATCCGAAAATTAAAGTCTTCGTTTGCATGGCCTGAAGCGTGGTCATGGATTGAGATGCATAACTCTTCTTCGTGATTACTGCGTTTCGTTTTGGTCAGTTCGAGTTCGCAGCTTGTCCTTCCTAACGAGTAGTATTCTGCACTCCAAGTGTCCACAACTTCACGCCCTTTGCGGTTCTTGGTTTTGAGTAAGACAACCTCTGAAGCATTGTCAAGAGCAAACCCTTCAGAGTAATTGTTGCTACTGTGAATGTTTCCCATGATGGAGGAACCTTTGCATCACAATGGTGAATGTTGGTACTATGAACAGCGTGGCGTGTTTTCTTATAGGACACACTTCAAGAGAACAAAAAATCATTCTCCTTGGAAGGAAGCGTTCACCTTCCGCAATAGTTGCTTTTGAATATAGAACCATTTGTTACAACTGCATTATGTGTATTATTTTAGTTATGATATTTTATTTAAATAAATTCAAACTTTATATTATTTCTTATTATAATTACCTTTCTTCATTATATGATAATAAGAGAATTGAATATATACTTATTATGCATCATACTATAGTTTGCATGGTAATGAAATAAAAATATAATATTTATATAATCAAAGAATAATTAAATATCTTAAAAGAATAGATTATTCACTTCGTTAAAAAATAAAGTTGAGCATGGTTTTTCTATATAATAAAAGTTAAACAAAGACTCAATTAAATGGTTGAGAAGAAATTACCAGTTATATGGTGAAGATATTTTAAAAATATACATAAATTGGAGTAATTCTATTTATTATTGTTATAAATTATAGATAATATCTACATATTTTTATTACATCCTTCTCTCTTTCTTATTTTTTAATTTCAAAATTAAATAAAGGATGTCCTTTTAAAATTATTAAATACCAACAAAACATATTTATGAGAATATCATTTATGGATTTAATATTTTAAAGAATATGATTTATGAAAATAAGAAATAATATCATCAAATAAACACCCTTAATATTTTGAAAAAAAATAATTTATAGAAAATTTTCCATGTTAATTTATATATATATAATTTAAATTTATTTTAACTTTTAAAGTATTTATTGGAAAAAAATCATTCAAGCAAATCCAAACAATAGTATTCAACTAACCCAATATAGTTTATTAGAGGTAGAAAGACAGAAAAAAAAATGAATATATATATATATATTGACAACTTTATTTGAAAAACAAACACCTAACAAAAAAGAATAGAAAGAAAAGTGGTGAGATTGAAATGGATAATGTTATTCCGTGTTTTGTGGCTTATTTAATTATGAAGTAACGTGAAGTATTGTTAGGTGCGTGGCAATAATAGTTACTTTTATTCCTTATTCTCAGTGCACATCAATTCCTTCCATTAATTTATATGAAGTGATGAATATTAATCTTTAAGAATATATGGTGACGCACAACCACATACCGTCATCAACATATCTAACATATCTAAGCTTATCGATTTTCTTAAGAAAAAGTTAATTTAACACTACTATTTCCATCCTACATTTGAATTATTAATAAAACATTATATATTAATAAAATAATGATACATTTGACAATAATTTTTATTAATAAAATATTATACATTAATAAATGATAATATATGTGAGTGTTATATGAATGTAAAGAATGAAAAGTGGTGATAATCACCACCCTTCTTATTATTTGGGGGATATTGCGAGATTTGGTGCACCAACTGATATATGCACGCATTAAATTATAGATGAGGATTTCAGTTTTAAAAGTCGCTTTTACAATTTTAAACAAATATTTACTTTTTTTGTTTTTAATAAAGTAATATAACCGTCATGGACTATCCAGACGGTGTTCAGCTTCACAATGACGTGTGTTTCTCCAGGATTTTTTTTTTATTCACCTATAAAATTAATCCTCATACAAACTTTTGTTCACTATATCTTATATCTTAGAATCAATTTTTTTCTATATTTTTTATATCACCCAAACATGTATCAGTTCCGAAACCAGCACATAAAACAAAAAGTAACTGTCATAAAAATCTCTTCACAATATTCACAAGTCTTTTTTAGAATATAATTTTAAGTATTGGTATAGTTGGATTATTTTATTAAATTAAAAAATAATATTTGGCCAGAATGATGCTATATCATTACATTATTATTTATTTTTATAAAGATAATATTTGTAAGTAGTCTTTTGTATGCTAAGTGCTTTTTGTATAAATAGATTGAGGTAATATCATTACTCTCATTTTTTATATATTATTTATTGTTGAGAAAAAAAAAACTTTTACAAGTGTTAATCATGCCACTATATCATTAATGTAATGTATTTAACACTATTTTGCATATTAACTCTAATACACGCCTTCAGAAAAAAATCAATAATTAGATAAATAATTAAAACAACAAAAGATTACTTATGTAAAGAATTAAGATTTTCTCTCTTAAGCTTTATTTAGTAAAAGTCTATTTTAAATAGCTATAAATGATCCTAATAACCCGAATCCCTTTGCTCTGAATGTATCAACATTCTTATATAGTTGGACTACTGAGTGTAGTGGAAAATTCTGTTACATTAAAAGGAACACTCCGATATATATTTCTCTCATGATACCGGATTATCTTTAACTTTGGATGGACCGGTGGAGTGACTTTTGCTCTGCCATAACCCATTGTTCACTTTGATTCCCCTCCTATTTGGTGATTATATTAATAGGACGTTGTTCTATAAATAATTGTAATAGTAAAAATATGTGTAATAAAAAAAAAAAGTTACCAGTACTATGGTATGTTGAGTTTGGAGAACTAAGGGAACCACTGTAGACGACGGTATGAAATCAGAGAAAGCATGTGACTATCAATATAAGAACTTCAGTATAAACATTAAGGAACCTGGAATTATTTATATTGTTCACTTCAATATTAAAAAATTATTTACTCTTTGGATGAAAGAAAATATTCACATAGTTTCATCAAATGGTAGAAATAAACTATAAAAATAGATAGATAAATAACTTGAAATTTGAATTATGTTCTTCATAAATAAATAATTTCGAAAACAGAAAACAAATATATTTTTAATCTAATATGCCATCTTAGTCTGTTCCATCTTACTCATCTTTCATGTATATAAATATATGATTAAAATTATATTATTTAATATTCATTCGAAGAAGCGTTCTTTAATAATCCTTATTGTAGTGGTAGGATATGGTCTGTCACAATGTAACATATTCCAATAGACCTACGAGAGCGTACGTAACATGGATTAGATCTTATTAATTCAATTTTTATGATCAACTTTAATTTTTTTTTAAGGAATGGACTCCAATGATTTAATAGTATTAAATATAAAAGGTGGTATGAATATCAGTACATGCTCTTAATAACGTTGAATAGAGATTAAATCAACAATAAACTTGGTAAACAAAGACATTATTCATAGTTCAACCTGTCATACTTCACCTCGTTCAACCTGTCCATGCATATGTTCGTGCGCATATAATTGCGGTCGCCGCCGGTCGACAAGGTGGGACCGGCACCGTTTCTAACTTGTGGAAGCGTACTTCCCTTAATCGCACTAAGCATCTTCCTCTCCGATCTGGAAACCACATGGTTCATATAATCCGTCGTAAGCTTCACTGGTCCTTCCACTTCAACATTCAACCCTTCTTCTCCTTCATCATACCTTATTCTCACCTTCACGTGCATCGTCTCTTCGCCTACGATGAAATCATGCGTCGCCTTCACGCTCACCACCTTACCACGCCCGTCCTTCTTCTTCTCCAGAGTGAAACACCCTTCCGATCCACTCTCACCACAAAAGTAACGAACCACTTCTCTCTCTGGTAAAGGTGGTGCGCAGTAATTCTCCTTAAACGAATCATAGGACCCCACGAATTTAGTGTTCATGTAATTGCATAAAATGCCGTACCTCGTGTTTTCCGTGACTAGCAGGCTCAGATTAGCGAAAGAACCCCTACCACTGTCCTCGACGAGGACGATGCACACGGCTTTTACACAACCGGACCAAATCTTTTCGGTTATGTTCATACTTAAGAGGGTGTTACCGAGGGAGTATTTGAACTCGGTGGTTCCATCCTCATCTTTGGATTTCTTCATTTTGGTGTTGATTTCCAACGGATAACCGCTAGATTTGAACATCACAACACTCTTATTTTCTTGCATTGCCGCTCAAATGTTTATCACTCTCTTTAACGTCTGCTCTGACTCCAATACTCTCTTGCTGCATCTTCATTTATAGCCCAAGGTGAACCTACGCGCAGATTCCAAGCGTTAAAATAATGCAAAGAATGATATGTTAAAAGAGCCACGAAGAGCATCTTTGATCGTAGAACGAGAAAATATTATCCAGCATATTTTTGTGGTCCAATATTTCCACTGTACATATCCAGAATTTTATTATTTTTTCAGAAAATCTAAAACATCATTTAAAGTTTTCTTTATATGTTTTTATTGAATTTCCCAAGGTAATATTCTAATATTTAAATTTAATTTTTAATATAAACTGAAGTAATTATTTTATATAAAATTAAAATTATAAATAAAAATAACTGTTTTGCTGAAATAAAATTTATTTTTCCTGAATAGTAAATAAAATTGATAAGAAATACAAATACAGAACATAAAAACGAACATAATTAAAGAGAATAGCATTTATTCAAATTCCATTTACCTCTTTCCTGTTTCTTCCCTATCTCATTTTGATCTTACTATTCTTTTTCTTTCTTTTTTTTTATCTCTTTCCCCTTACTTTTTTCTTTTTTATTGACAATAAAAAAATATTGAATAGAAGTAAGAAAAAAAAAGTTACTTCAACCCTATTAAAAAAACAAAAATAAATAAACACGCTTAAAATTCAGCAAAGACACCTAACTCTAGTAAAACATTGATAAAAAACGGTTCATCCAATATGGGAGAACTCTTCATCTACTCCAGCCATGGTTCTTCCAATAATAATTCTTAGACTTAAGAACCCAACCAAGAAGGGTGGAATAAAGATGGTCTAAGTTAAAAAAACAAAACAAATATATATATATATATATATATATATTAAGAATTTAACACCCATACAAGTTACATAATTGACATATTTCTGCTGCATGTGGCTTGAAGACGCTTTTGGACAATCAAATCCATCCTAATAGATGGTTGTACAGTGAGTTAGGAAACGGTACGTGAGCAAACAGTAAAATTTTCTGAACATCATTCATTTGTAGTAAATTTTGTTCATAAGAACTATTTATAGGAGTTATGAGATAAATTTTTTTCATGTATTTTTATAAAAAAGGATTAAAACACTTAAGTATTTTTAATTTATTTAATTTTGATTGTCAATAAAAAATTAATATTATTTCTTTAAGTTAAAACATTTACTAAAAAAAAGTAAAAATAGCATTCATCAAATAGTAGATGCAAATAACATTAATCTACTCAATTTTAAACCGACATAAATGACAGAAAATTAGAGTCGGTCACACACACTTTAACATATGGATATTATCTGGAAAAAAAAAATGTATCGGTCTGATCAATATTAAAAATGACATAACTGTGTCAGTCTAATTGATGCTACTGAGAATAAGTTTCTTGCATCGATCTAACTGATTCTATTCACTATTTGTGTTGACTTAACGAACACAGTGATCCTTTAAATTTAGGGTTAACATTCCCTTTTCATTTTGTAGTTATCTGCAGCTTAGCGTCATGCCTCCTCCCCTCTCTCTCATCTCTTTCGATTTTTTCCTTCCAAATCATAGCTACAAATTTTCAATTTCCAATTCTTTTTAAAGATAGTTTAATTTGGTTCTAGAGACTGTCTTTTACCGATTAATTTTATATTTGGTCTACATTAACTCCTTATCATCCTGACACGTTTATGGTAGCTGACAAATGTTTTTCAGCTCTGACGAAAGTAAGTTTTGTTTCGATTTCATTTTAGTTTGATTTTAACTTGATTTTAGGGTTTTTATTATTATTATATTTTTACTTGGATGAGTTGGTGGTCGATGGTCGACCATGAATACAAGCCTATATATTTGGTTTTTGTTAATTATTGTGACCATTTGTGTTTGCTTCCTTGAGTTCCTATTAAATTAGTTTTGTTATATGTTATGTGTGGCTAGAATTAGTCTTCTTCCTTGGTGATAATCTGACTTCCAAAATCATTCTATATTGTTGAAATTTAATTTTGTGTTGGTTTATTGTATATTATGTGATAATATGTAAAAGTGTTGGAATTTGATTTTGTGCTGGTCTATGGTCTATGGGATATAATTTAAAATTAGACTGTATTTATGAAATTTGCAAGACCCACTTAATTTTTTTAAAAGTATAAAGATTTTGTTGTCTAAACTGACACTAAATGCTTCAATTTTAATTGCGGCTTGGTCGACGCAAATTATATTTTATTATATAATATTTTTTACATTAACTAACAACACTATTTGTGTCCGTTTTATGATGACCAATATAACATTATTTATATCTGTTACAATCCATTATGTCGTTTTTGACCAACATTATTTTATTATATTTTTTTAATTTTAACTATTCTCGTTCACTTACAATTTCAAACTTTATTGTACTATTATTGAAACCTGACACTTTTTTTTCTTTCAGTTTCACAAAAGATAGTGAGTATATTTTGGTGCAAGTTATTACTTCCAAATTATTAGTATTAGTATTTTAATTATCATATTTTCTTTAAATAAATTCAAATTTTATATTATTTGCTATTATAAATAAGAGAATTTAATATATACTTATTATGCATCATACTATAGTTGCATGGTAATGAAATAAAAGTATAATATTTATATAATAAAAGAATAATTAAATATCTTAAAAGAATAGATTAAAATATAATATTTATTAAAATATAAGGTCGAGGATGGCTTTTTTTTTTATTAATAAAAGTTAAACTCCTCAATTAAATGGTTGAGAAGAAATACCAGTTATGATCAAGATATTTAAAAAAAAAATACATAAATTCGAGTAATTTTATTTATTACTGTTATAAATTATACATAACATCTACCTATTTTTATTACGTCCTTCTCTCTTTCTTACTTTTTTATTTCAAAATTAGATAAATGATAGCCTTTTAAATTATTAAATACCAACAAAACTTATTTATGAGAATATCATTTATGGAATTAATATTTTGAATAATATGATTGAATTTTTTAATCCGTAATAAAAGAAGAAGAATATGATTGATGAAAACAAAAATTAATATCATCAAATAAATACCCTTAAATATTTTGAAAAAATAACTAAGCAACAAAATAATAAATTTAAAAAATCAAAATTAATTTATAGAAAAATTTCCATGTTAATTTATATATATACATAATAATTTAAATTTATTTTAACTTTTTAAAGTATTTACGGAAAAAAAAGTCATTCAAGCAAATCAAAACAATAGTTATTCAATTAACCCAATAAAGATTATTATAGGTAGAAAGACAGAAAAAAAATGCAAAAAAGAAATAAAATATTTTGATAACTTTATTTGAAAAAAACAAACACATAGCAAAAGGAATAGTGCAGTAGGGAGAGATTTCCAATTAGCTAAAATTATTACTATCTGCTAGATTGTATTTATTGTTTGCATAGAGGAACTGATTGGGTTGGGATGAACCTAATTCTGCCACAAAACGCGCCAAGATGCCTCCTATTTTGAAGTGGTTGCTTGGAGGGGAAACTCGTGAAGACATATTTCAAATCTTTTTGTTTTATGGTGGCATATTTAATTGTAATTCTTCTCCTGTTTAGTGGTAGCTTTTGATGTATGGTATGCAAAACTACAAGTATTGTAGGGGAGTTTTTTTTGGACTGTCTTGTGTCTTGTATTAGAATGAGTATGCTGCGTGTCTTTTTTCTTGTTATTTTTTTTTAGTAGTGTTCTACTTTGTTTCCTTTTGGAGGCTTAGTAGTTTTTGTATATAAATGGAAATAACCTTATTATTTTATTTATTTATTTTTTGTTGCCCATAAAAAAAACATAACAAAAGGAATAGAAAGAAAAGTGGTGAGATTCAAATCCATAGTTTTATTCCGTGTTCTGTGGCTTATTTAATTCTGAAGATGTGTACACTCTTACAAATTTGTAGGCAATAGTTACTTTTATTCCCTATTCTCAGTGCACATCAATTCCTTCATTAATTTATATGAAGTGGTGAATATTAATCATTAAGGGTATGCTTTTTATCATCAACAAAAAAGAGTAAATTAATAACTAAGTAAGAACTATAAAAGGATATTTCAACCTTTTTTATATTAAAAAAAAATCAATATACAAAAATTGTAAGATGTAACAATGATACACATAATCCTCTCTTCTCCGTACCTCTATTAGAATTTTACAGAAATTTTACAATACGATGTCTTTCATAATCTTTTTTATTTTTTGTATATATTTATATATATATATATATATATATATATATATATATATATATATATATATATATATAGTTTATACAACTTTGTTTATCAAACTACAATCCGTTGTGATAAATACAAAATAATTAAAATAAATAGGTTACTTTTAAACGGAGACGAAATACAACTTCGAAATATTTTGTAAATTTTTCCTGCAATGATGGTGATCAGACGGTTTGGAACTGATTGTTTAATAGTCTAGGAAAGTTTTTAAAGAATTTTTTCAACAACTTCTGAAAGATAATTAAAAAAAAAAAAACTGATATAAAGCAGAACAAGCAAGGAAACACTTATTTTATTATTTATATTGATTTCACCTTAATATCGGATTATTATTATGTTTCATTTTTTTCTTTACATTTTAGTGTTAGTACTAAAGTATTTTGGTACCGTACAATTATATATATATATATATTTGTAAATTTCATATGTTAGTTTAAGTTAATGTAAAATATAAAAATATTTTAGAATAAAAATAATTTACGATTTAGTTGATTCTAATAATATTGAAAAAATTATATTATTTAAAAGGATAGTATATCAAGCTAATATTTCAATTTATTATTAAATTTTTTAGAATATAATTTTAAATATTGGTATATTATTAGATTATTTTAAATATCTCATTTTTCCTACTTTTTGTTGTTAACCAACTGTACTTCAAATACCTTTAATTCTGAATATAATTTACTTATAACAACATTGTTTAAGTATATATATGACATAAGAAAATTGATTTGTCATGCTAGGACTTTGACAGTAATACGTGAATCTGATTTTGTAAAATGATATAGATTTGAATATATAATTGTTAATCTGAATTTGTAAAATGATATAGATTTGAATATATAATTGTTGGCTTAAATATCTCATTTTGCAGGAGTTGGTCTGTATTTTTCACATTTTTATCACAATACTTCAGTCCAACCCTGTATGATGTCATACTTCGTTGTCACATTTTTGCAGGAGTTGGTCTGTATTTTCCGCATTTGCATATTTGCTTGTATTGAGATTTAGTACAGTGGCTGCTAGATACTCGTTTTCTCGTATTTTAGTATCATTAGGTATATACAATATTTAATAAATTTTAGTAAAAATAAAAAATGCATCGAACAAACACTTATTTGCCATTCGTTATTTTTTGTTATCTTCTTATTTGTCATATGTGAGCTATTATATTTATGTTTCCCCTCTCCTCGTATCTTTATCTATCTAGGTGTCATATTAATCCAAAGGTGTGATGGATCATACTATATTATTTACAATTTTATAATTAAAATCTCTATTTTAACCAAATTTTCCTGTGTTGGAAATGATATTCATATTTATTTGCTTCCGGCCGGTCGTGTCTCTAACTTGTGGAAGCGTAATTGCCTTAATCGCACTAAGCATCTTCCCCTCCGATTTCGAAACCACATGGTTCATATAATCCGTTGTAAGCTTCACTGGTCCTTCCACTTCCACATTCAACCCTTCTTCTCCTTCATCATACCTTATTCTCACCTTCACGTGCATCGTCTCTTCGCCTACGATGAAATCATGCGTCGCCTTCACGCTCACCACCTTACCACGCCCGTTCTTCTTCTTCTCCAGAGTGAAACACCCTTCGGAACCACTCTCGTCACAAAAGTAACGAACCACTTCTCTCTCTGGTAAAGGTGGGGCGCAGTAATTCTCCTTAAACGAATCATAGGACCCCACGAATTTAGTGTTCATGTAATTGCATAAAATGCCGTACCTCATGTTTTCCGAGACTAGCAGGCTCAGATTAGCAGAAGAACCCTTACCACTGTCCTCGAAGAGGTTGATGTACACCACTTTGACACCGGAGTAAATCTTTTCGGTTATGTTGATAGTTACGAGGGTGTTACCGAGGGAGTATGTGAACTCGGTGGTTCCACCCTCATCTTTGGATTTCTGCATTTTGGTGTTCATTTCCAACGGATAACCGCTGGATTTGAACCTCACAACACTCTTATTTTCTTGCATTGCCGCTCAAATGTTTATCACTCTCTTTAACGTCGGCTATGACTCCAATACTCTCTTCCTGCATCTTCATTTATAGCTAAAGCTGACAGATTCCAAACGTTACAATAATGTAAAGAATTATATGTTATGTTACTCCCACGAAGACCACCATCTTTAATCGTAGACCTAGAAAATGTTATGGAGCATCTTTTTGTGGTGCAATATTTCCATTATACATCCAGAATTTTATTATTTTTTTAAGAAAATCTAAAACGTCATTTAAAGTTTTTTTTATTTATGTTTTTAGTGAATTTCGCAAGATAATATTCTAATATTTAAATTTAATTTTTAATATAAACTGAAGTAATTATTTTATATAAAATTAAAATTTAAATAAAAATAACTTTTTTGTTAAAATAAATTTATTTTTTCCTAAATAGTAAATAAAATTGATAAGAAATAAAAAATAGAGAATGAAAACGAACATAATTGAAGAAAATACAATTTATTCCATTTAGAATTATAATACCTTGATACTCCACACACTAAAATATATTCATTTAATATTGAAATAAATTATTATTTTATTGTTATATGATATTTTATTAAAATAATTGATGTTAAATGAAAGTAACCGTGTTAAAATATATTTTTTTTTCATTTACCTCTTTCATGTTTGATCGTATCTTGTTTTGATCTTACTTTTTTTTTTCTTCTTTTTCTCTCTAGGTTTCATTCTTCACGTCTTTTGATGAAAACGGTTCTTCCATTATGGAGAACTCTTCGTCTGCTCCATGGTTCTTCCAATAATAATTTTAATTTTTTTAATCAGTAATAAAAGAAGCAGAATATGATTGATGAAAATAATATCATCAAATAAACACCCTCAAATATTTTGAAAAAGAATAAATAAAAGCAAAGAAAAATTAAAATTAAAATTAATTTATAGAAAATTTTCCATATTAATTTTTATATGTAATAATTTAAATTTGTTTTAACTTTTTAAAGTATTTATCCAAAAAATAATTCAAGCAAATCCAAACAATAGCTATTAAATTAACCCAATAAAGTTTATTATAGGTAGAAAGACAGAAAAAAATGAAAAAAAAAATTGATTACTTTATTTGAAAAAAACAAACACCTAACAAAAGGAATAGAAAGAAAAGTGGTGAGATTCAAATGGATGGCTTATTTAATTCTGAAGATGCGTGCACTCTGAGTGGCAATAGTTACTTTTATTCCGTATTCCCAGTGCACATCAATTCCTTCCATTAATTTGTATGAAGTGATGAATATAATCATTGAGGATATGATTTTTATTATTAAGAAAAAGAATAAATTAATAACTAAGAACTATAAAAGGATACTTCAACCTTTTTGATAAAAAAAAAATCAATATACAATAATTGTAAGATGTAACAATGCTACACATAATCCTCTCTTCTCTGTACCTCTATTAGAATTTTACAGAAATTTTACAATAGAATGTCTTTAATAATCTTTTTTATTTGTTGAATATATATATATATATATAGTTTATACAACTTTGTTTATCAAACTACAATCCGTTGTGATAAGTACAAAATAATTAAAATAAATAGGTTACTTTTGAAAGGAGGCGAAATAGAACTTCGAAACACTTTGTATAATTTTCCTGCAATAGACGGTTTGGAACTGATTGTTTAATAGTCTAAGAAAGTTTTTAAAAAATTGATATAAAATACTACATAAAAAGATTATGCTAACAGGCATAACAAATATGAATATTGATAGTTAATTGGAAAATACATTTTTTTCATGCTAAGATGATTGAATGGTTTATCATTTTTGTTTAACAAAAAGAAATATATTAGAAAAAAATAATAAAAAATATATTAACTGAAAGTATAAAAGAAGTGTTTCAATCCACATAAAGAAGGTTTTAAAATCTAGAAAATAAAACATTAGCCATGAATCTGCATTCAAATATGTGAAGATATTCCATTATCAGTACAGTCCTGTAGTATTGTCAAACTTAACAGACTGTAACTTCACTTATTCAGTCTAACCCTGTATGTTGTCATACTTGGTTGTGAGATTTTTGAAGGAATTGGTCTGTATTTTTCATATTTCCATTTTTTGCTTGTATTGAGATATTTCCACGTTAAAATAAAAATGATCTTTTCCACTTGATCATAACTAAATTTAAACCTATGGTGGAAAATTTTGCTTTAACAACCACAGCTATGATATAAACAGATGTGAACTACTGTTGAAGTGATTTAATTGTAAGCATTGATAAGGTGAAATTTATCATATGGATATAAAACTCTAACTATAAAAATGCATAACAATAAACATATAAATTTTGTCCTAATATATATCAGTGGTAGTTGTGGGGGTAAGGGTAAGAGCCTTGAAGTTGAGGCATGGGGTTCTTATAAAGGGAGATCACATTCTTATCCATCTCATTCTCCATCCTCTGCCCCATCTTCGAAAACACACGATTCGTATATTCCATCGTAAGCTTCATGGGATTTTCTACCTCAACACGCAACCCTACTCTTCTGTCATTTGTTATTTTCAGTTTGATACCCACACTTTCGTCGCCAACCATGAAGGCGTGTAAGCCTTTCACCATCTCCACCACATCACCGTTGCCCTCACCCTTCTTCTTCTCCAGAGTAAAAACACTTCCATCACCTGTTTCAGCACTAAAGTAACACGCAAGTTCTGTGTCTGACAAAGGTGGTACACGATAGCTGTGCTTAACCAGTTCAAAGGAACCAGATAGATGAGTGTGCATGCTACTCAGAACACCGTACCTGTCGTTTGCTGTGAACCAGAGTTTCAGAATGGCAGAAGAACCCCTCTCATATTCCTCCTTCACGTCGATGCATACTAAGATTACCCTATCGGCTTTGCACGTCTCAGTTATGGTGAAAAGGAGATATCGCTTTCCCACTAAGTATGAAATGCACCTTACCACATACGCCTCACCCGTTTGATTTTCAATGTATCTCTTCTTATCAGTGTAAACATTCACATGGCCAGACTTGAGCCTCATCACGCTGATGTTTGTGTTTGGTGGGTTTCCTTGCATTGTTTTCTGAAATTGTTTCTGTGTGACTTTCTTGATTTGTTTAATGTGCGTACTCTCAGTTATATAATCTTGGCCTTGCACTCGTTTAATAGGTAAAAGTGATGAACCTACGTACAGATTCTTAGCGTTCAAAGAAAGCAGGCAAATGTGCTAAAGGGTTGCTTAAGAGATAAGAAAGAACCAACAGAGAGAACAAAAAGTTCCACTTGTGGCTTGTCAGATTGTGCGATTCGAGTTTTGTTTTGTCAAATTGGCGTGCTGCAATTTGATGGAATCACAAGTAAAAAGATATTGCTCTTTAACAATTTGCATGATTCTAACGGTGATGTTGAGAGGAATAACTGTTGATAAATATGTTATAATGAGCTGAAAAACTTGTAAATTAGGATCACCAATTGTCACAAACACTATTATTGTTAGTGTTCGCATATCTTATCTAGTTTTATTAGCTATGGTTTTGTTAATTTGCTTTTGTTTTATTATATAGTTTAGATGAGTTTTAGTATATTTTCTTATGCTACTTTTTTTTCTTTTTTCCCTTTTTATTCTATTCTAGATGTGCTATATATGATAGGAAAACTTTGAAATACTAAATTATTTTAATTTATTTTTAATGCTAAAATTATTATTTTTGAATTCATGTGAATTTGTATATAGCTTGGATACATTCAAATTTTTTAAAAAGAGATATTAATAGTAATAAAATAAAATGAATTTCAAATATTAATAAAAAATTAAAATGTTAGCTTCTAATATTTGCAATACAAATAAGAACTTAAGGGATTAAAGCTATTAAAATATGCAGTACTATATGTAATAATTTTTTTCACATTTATATATAGCAACTAAACCAAATGACTGAATTTGATGGTAACGAGAAGGAAGAGATTAAGTTAAGCGTTGAACTTTTACCTTTAAATACTTTTATCATTTTCCACATGTTTAAATGCACTAGGTTTGATAAAATACCAAAAAACAAATTAGAGTTAAAACGTAGAAAAAAAAAAGACTTAATTTGTGAGTCTTAGAATTTAAGCATAAAGTTTAATTAAGTCATTTCAAGACCAATTTAACTGATCACTATAATTTAGAGATTAAATTTATAATTTTAAAGATTATTTATTATTTTATTTATTTCAGAAACTAGTTTACCTGTACATATACCATATCAGAAATTAAATTTCAGATCTTATTTTGTTAATTATATTAATTTTAAGAATCAATTTAATCGACAGTTAGATACGAGATATATTTATATTTTAATATCTATTAGACGCACGCGTTCCATCATAAGAGTATAGAATCAATGCTTCTTTTTTAATTTGATAAATATTCGTTTGATCTTTTCCATTAAGAATATGCATATTTTACATTATAACGACAAGAAAGATATTTGAACTCCAATTTCTTTACGTTGTAATTCCAAATTAAAGTCATGTAGATCGCGATGCTCCTCTTTTATGAGATAAATAGTATTTTTTTTTTCCACCTACAAAAGAATAGGAATATGTTTTGATGAATTATGTTGTAAATTAAGTTTATAAAATGCATCAAATATTCAAAGAGTGTTTATAGACAAGTACTTAAAAATAAGTTTGATTAGAATTCAAACCTATTTTCTATGAACGAGTTTGATTAGAATCAATTAGATAATTAATGAACACACATTTCAATTGAATATTATAAAATATGTAAATTATAAAAGAAGTTATAATTGTCTGAATTCAATGTAGTATTCGTTAATTCATTTTTCGTTTTTTCATCAGTAAAAGTGAATTTAATAAAAGGTACAACTGAAGACAAAATATGAGAAGATATATGCACCAAGTCTCTAACTATAAACACACTGATGCGGATACTGATATTTTTACATGGTACATATAATAAAATACTTAGAAATTAAATTATTATTTTATTATTATATGATATTTTATTAAGAAAATTCAAACAGATTCTCCGTTACTAAGAAAACAAACTCCATCTGACAAGTCACCACTAAGCGTTCACTGGTACAAAATGCCAGCAGTTAGTTTAAAAAGAAAAAAGGTCAGAGCATATGATTTATGCAAGTTAAGCAGACAATGTCCACTCTATAAACTAGAATAAAATAATAATAAAATCAAAAATATTAACTTATACATAGTTTCAGTTAGTGTTAATTTAATACATTTTAATATTTATTAAATTATTGTTAACTTCATATTATTTAATTGTAATATTTATTTAAGTTAAAATCAATTTGATGAATATTAATATAATTTATTCTTAATATTTATTAAATAATACTAACCTAATTTATATTTAATATTTATTCAAATGAGTATAGTTTATTTTATGTTAATCACATTTATTTTTAATATTTATATCCAATTCACACTATTCTAATGTATTTTTAATATTTAGCGAGACAAAGTCCATGCTAATATTAACTTACTGTCAATTTTACTAGTAAGTTTACTTATTTTTAATAGTTATTTTAAGTTAGTAACAATTTAATGGATTTTAATTTAATTTTTTAATATTTATATATGTTAATATTAATGTTAATCATATTTATTTTAATATTTACATTTATTTAAATTATTATTAATTACACAGATATTTATTAAATTTATTTTTCAAATTTATTTAAATTAATTCACTTTATAGTAATCTATTTTTTCTTAGAGTTGGAGTAATTTCTTCCTTCATCACATATATCTTTTAATTTTATTTCTAACACACCATATAGTCGATCCTGAAAGTGAAACTAAACTACAAAATAACTATGAAATTGAATGAAAACATCATACAGAGAACATGAAGTAGGTGCTGATATAAGTGCATCTATCCTGTAACTGCGATTTATGAACCATTTCCCCCAAAGATTTGCTACAAGGAATCTGTTCTACAAACTTACCTCCACGCTATTAGGCTATTTAGGAAACTTTGTTCTTCTAGCTCTCATGGTAGGTGTAATGTCTTATGAGGGGGCAAAGACATGCTTTGTCTTGGTGTATGGTAGGTGTATTTTAGTAAGTCCAAAGGGTACCAACGCCGTCTATACAAATTTGGCAGTCCTGAAATATCATAGAACCGTTGTAATCGCCATTAGAGTATCCACTTGAGCTTATAAGGGACGAGATGTTTTGCTGGCCGCTAATGCTATAAGAAAAAGGAACAGCATTTGAATTATTGTTGTTTCCCCCAGAGCTACTTTTGTTGGAAAGCTCCATCGAACAATCGGAGCTAGTAGGATTAGGGCACCACCCTTTTCCTTTAACGTCATCAATTATACACAGCACCTCACGTTTGGGCTGCATGCAAGGCTTTTCAATCTCAACATTCAAACCTCCATCACCCCTATCACTGCGAATCTTTGCCACAACAGAGACTCCATGAGAACACCATGCAGAAACAAAATAATGTTTCACAGTGATCATGTAAGGAAGCTCTTCCTCGGTATCCCTTCTCTTTGCCCTTAAAACCACAATAAGACCCTTTCGATCATTGTCACGCCCGTATAAGAAAGAGGAGGACTTGAGAACCCCACCTTGCGGAATAGGGGTTTTCCTCTCGGGAAGTTGCTGCAGGCATCTGGGTCCGTTTAGAGAAACATTTGCTAAGAGAAGACCTTCTTCCAGTGTCATCTTCATCTGAAAATCAACGTCGTCGCTGGCATTGTTTGATACATGGTCATGGATAGATATGGATAACTCTTCTTCGCGCTTGTTGCGGTTGGTTTTGGTCAAGTCGAGTTCGCAGCTTCTCCTTCCACATGAGTAGTAATCTGCTCTCCAATTGTCCTCAACTTCGCGCCCTTTGCGGTTCTTGGTTTTGCGTAAGACAGCCACGGAATAATCATCCAGAGGAAATCGCTCTGAGTAATTGTGGCTACTGTGATTTCCCATGATGGAACCTTTGTGTCTGTATTGGAACTATGAGTTAGTTATGTGGCTATGGATGCACTTATAAACATTGTTCTTAGAAGGAAGCGTCCATCTTCCGCAATGGTTACTTTTGGATAAAGGTTCTTTGACAAACCCTAGAGAGTTCAATTGGGACAGAGAGATAAGAAAAGTATCGATATTGAAATGGAGAATGTGATTCTGTTATGTGTGGCTTATTTTATTCTTGGTAAGATGCATTTGTATAATAATGCCAAGCATCCGTTCCTTATTCTGAGTGTGGCATCTATATCTTCTTATAATTGCTAATTATTTTTCACAAAATGATTTATTTTCTCTTTTGAAATAAGGAGTGATGCAGAAGCTCATTACACCATAAAACCATGAAAAGATATTAGAAGAAGTAAAAGTAGGGATAAACGACCCAAAAAATAAATATACTCCAATGTGTTGATAATGATATATTATTCTTTTGTGAAGTAAATTGCAAAATGTCATAACATGAAAAGCAGTTTTCAGATGCTTTGAAATTATATTAGGTCTTAAGTCAATTTCTTTAACTGGGATTGGGATTAATAGATCAATATATTGCAGATCTAAATTGCTCAATAATGTTTATACTTTTCACAGACATTCTAATATAGTCACTGTAAGAATAAATTTTTATATTTATAAAGAAACAATGATATTATTTTATATATAATACTTTATTATGAAAAGTAAGTGTAAAATAGATATAATTTTTGAATAATGATTATCGGTGTAAAAATTTGTTGAATGTGAACTTATCATGATTTATTCTTAGTTCATTTGCTCATCTAAAATTGTTGTCATCTTGAGATTTGAAGTCTTTATACAACAGATACTTTTTTTTATTTCACCATTCTGTCTATCTATTTTTTTATCGGCAAAAAATTAATAAAATAAATAAATTTGTTGGATTTTTTTTTTTCTCCCTAACTGCATGAGGATACTTCCTGATACTGTTATACAAACTCTGCTTTATGAAATGATATCCTGCAAGTATTATGAACAATATTCCTCAATTTTCTATTCAATCTCCCACTAACGAAGATGAAAGGAAACACAAAAAAGTATTACATTATTAATCAATTAAAACATGTTCAACATGACTTTTAAGATAATTATTATTAAAACCAACAATCTTAATATGCATAATATTTTGTGTTTAGGTATGAATATGCTGTTTTTTTTTCCTTATTGTCAATGGTCTCGTTTATCTTGGATGTATCAGATATTTATATTTATGGTTTCCGCATACTTTTACAATTTCTGTCAAAAATGACAGCAAAACTACAATCACAACCATAACAGTAGTTTTAAACAATGGTTACATGTTGGTAAAAAGAAGAAGAAAAATTATTAGATAAACTAGGTTTTCACCAATCTCAACATATCAATAATATCTTGGAGTTTCTAAAACTTGCGTATCAGAACCAGTGGGACTGTACGCAAGAGCCAGTCTCTCCATGGATATGGAAACCCTACCGCTGCTATGACTAGGCGGAGGAGGAGGTAGAACGGAGGCGTATCCATGAAAGGAGATCTCACTTTCCCTCATTTCACTTTCCATCTTCTCCTTGATTTTCCCCCATACAAGATCTGCATGTTCCACCGTAAGCTTCATAGGCCCTTCAACCTCCACACACAACCCTCCTCTTCTGTTCTTTCTTATTTCCACTGTCATATCCAAAGTTTCGTGCCCAACGGCAAAGTTGTGTGTGGCCTTCACTGTCTCCACCACCTCGCTCTCCTCCTTCCTCTTTTCCAGAGTGAAACAGCTTCCATCACCCGTCTCAAGCCACGTGTAGCACACAAGTTCCGTCTCTGGCAAAGGTGGCACGCGATAGGTCTTCTTACGCGTATCGTACGGTGACGACCCAGAGAAATTGTAGTCCATGTCACACAGAACACCGTACCTGTCGTTTCCTATGAACTTGAGAGCGAAATGAGCAGAAGAACCCGTTCCAGATTTTTCCCCGAGATCGATGTATACCGAGTATACAACACCAGCTTTGCAATTCTCAGTTATCTTCAAGTAAAAAAGTCGCTTACCCACCGTGTATGTGATCCACCTTTGAATTGCATAGAACACGCTCGTTTCCATTTCATGCAATTTCTGCTTTATCGTGTTCACTACCACCGGAGGACCACCTGTGTTAAGTGTAATCTGGAAACTGCGTTGCTGAGTTGCTTCTGAAATACGTAGAGCACTACCTTTTTGAGCATCAGTGTATTTCTGCTTTTCCGTGTAGACATTAGAAGTAGTTGCAACAACATACTTATTTTCTTGCATTGGATATGATCTGAAGTAGCAGAGGTTCAATCTCTAACTGTGTTGCACCTCAGTGCTGAATTCTGAGATTTACCTGCAAAGATTCAGACAGTCAGAAAAGAAAGAAAAAGTTAACAGAGAAGAATGATCTCACCTAAGTTAAAAAAAAAAATCTGGCGTGATTTGTATGATTGAAAGCTACAAGGTAGATACGTGATATGATCCCTCGCAGTTCTGAAATGATCACTACCTTTGGTGTGTTCATGTTCTCACACTGAATCATTTTTATAGCTGAAAGTTTCTTTCTGAACCAACATACAGATTCCGATTGCGTTATGAGCAAGCAAGGCATATGTATAATAGAGCCACCCACAGCACAACGCAATGATCCAACACAGACAACAAAATTATTGGATAAGTATTCTGTCACTATAATAATAACCGATGTTCCTTTTTCGGATAAATACTGATTTGGTTGAATCTTTTTTTTATTTGATCTATAATAATGTGTTTTAGTTGTTATCTATATAAAGCAATCATTTTAGTTGCTATATATACATTTTTTTAATTCTGTTTTAATCTTTATAATTTTAGACTGTAGAAATAAAATATATTATAATATGTATTTATAGAAATTCGCATAAAACTATCGGAGTCAACCCCCATGGCCAACCCTGGAGCAAAATGGATCCTTTCCAATCTAAGGTACAAAAAGCAAAATACCCATAGAATAATCGGAAAAGTATTCTAGTATCATGCATGAAAATGGAAATGGGGAAGAAAAGACCAATGTCAGAACAGATCAGGAAAAACCCATCACTCATGTATCACAAACAGCTAGCTACCCATGTCTCTGATTCACTCGCTCAACAAGACAATGTACAAATGGTGGATCCAATGGATTGGGCTTATATGGCCCAAACAGGAGGTACCGAAAGCAACATATGGATTGGGCTTTATCCACCCCCAACCGATGAGTGGAAAGGACAGAAATGCCCATCTAGATTAATATAAAGGGGTTAGGATTTTGGATAGCCATTTTCTTCTAAGCATCCCAAAGGCCCAAAGGTGAGTTGTTGAAGATGTTTGATGATGTCAATGGAAAAGGGAGCTTCCAAAACAAACCAGAACAAAACAAGAATCATCCTTTTCCTTTTCCTAACACGAGAGGCCTCATCAACAACGGTGGCTATGTTAATGGCAATGGTAACGGTTCTATTATAATTCACAAGCATTATTACGTTTCAAGACGGCAAACGATTTCGTTTAAAGAGCAAAATATGTCTTGACACTGTATATCAGTAAATAAGGTGATGACGTTTTCTTAGGAATGTCTTGTTCATGAACAAATGCATGTTCTCTGTATGACGCAAAATATGTCTTGACACTGTATATCAGTAAATAAGGTGATGACGTTTTCTTAGGAATGTCTTGTTCATGAACAAATGCATGTTCTCTGTATGACGTATCCTTCAATTCTGATAGTTTAACTTGGGTCTAAATCTTTTTCTTAAATGTTTTCTTCACATATATGCTTAAGAGAATCAAATTTTTTATAATCATTTGCCAGTCTTTTGATAAATTAACTATTCCCCACATTATTTTACCTTTTTTCTACACTTTAATTTACACTGATGTATGTTCAAACATAAAAAAGAAAAACTAGTGTATAAAGCACATTAGATGTTGATTTTGTTTCGGTTATATATATTATTAAAAAAATTAAAAAATATGTTACAAATGTTTTTGGAAAAAGAAAAATATAGATGGTTTATATATTTCATTCTACTTGATTGGACATGGATCAGCTTGGTTTTAATTATAGACAAAACAAAAGGAATATAATTGAAATATCGGTTTTCGGATAAATATTCCATACTATTTTGCCAATATAAAAGAATATTTCTTTATTAAAAAAAGGATCATCGATCAACCATCATAGTTTTATTTTGGACAGACATATAATAGACGGACTTAAAATAGCATTTATTGTTGTTAATATAGCTGATACATAATTCTTTTATGTGCAGAAAAGAATATTTATCCGACAAAAATGAACATCGATTATATCGTTATCATGATACAAAGAAGCTTGTAACCTACATTTTATCCTTAAAATTTCAGAAAATTAAAAAAAAATTAAAAAGCTAATATAATCTAAACAAATTTTGTTAAAATTTATTATATAAAATATATTTTATCTTAAAATAGTTCGATCTTATTTTTTATGTGAAATAAATCATAATCATGTCACTTTAATTATCCACATTAAAATATCTATTCAATAGTTGATAATCCATTTACCAAGATTAGTTAAAATGTAATTGAAAATAAATTTATTATATAAAGACACGAGACAAGCTTTTATTATTACTCCGAGAAGGAAAATTTTCAAAAAAGTTTGTGTTAAAACATATATTATTTAATTTTCATTCAGGCATGATGTATTTGGCATCAATTTCATATGAATGTTTAAGAAGGAGAAAACTAGATTTGCACAAACAAGAAAAGAACACAAAAGCTTAAAATCCTTGGACAAGAAATCCATGAGTAGTGACAACTAAAATTGAAAAGGAAATGCTTGCAAGCCCGTCTTAAACATGTATAAGAGTGACATTGAGAAGCAGTGAAAAGGCAACTGGAAGAAAAGAGAGATTTAGAAAATCCCAGTGAGAAGATTTGCAGCAGTGGAGATAGCTGCTCCTGTGATAGCACATTGCACAACCTGTTCATGGGTGGAATCATCCAATGTAAGTGCAAGGGTCGCCCCAGTGATTGCTCCCGCAACTGCGCTGTTTTTCTGCATCAAACATAACAAATTATAACACTGGTTCAAATCCTAGAGTATGAGGAATTGAAGTTGAAATGTGAAATATGAAATATGAAATATGAAATATGAAACCAATAAGATAAACCGAGAGAGAAAAAAGGTAGTACCCAGTCATGAGCTCCACGAGCTTCCTTCAACCCATATGTGAGACCTGAATACAATCCTGCAGCCACTCCTGCATTCCAAAGAATCTTTTAAGGTCCACTTGGCTACGTAAATAGGGAAAGAAATTCATCGGAGAAAATAGAATAGGCATACAACAGAAACAAGAGGAAAATAGAAAATATTGAAACTACTCAATTTGTGATTTGCACCTTTGGCAAATCTAAGTTATTACACAGCTTAAAGCAATCACTGTTTAGAAAATTCACATTTTAATATAACATAAGCAAATGCTGTCCTGATTAAGTAGAGGGAAATTTCAATACCCCATTGTAAGGACTCTTTGCCCGTGCTCTTCACCTGAGGATCAGATAAAAAACAATCAAATTAACAGAAAAAAAAATATGTATATATATATATGACACAGTGTGATTACTGTTATCTCAGATTTACAATGCATGTTCACTAGAGGTATATATTATAATTAAAAACTCACCATGGCCTCAAGAGATTTGTTACTGGTCTCTCCTAAATACACAAACAGAGAAGAAGAAAATATCAGTACTATCATACTATGACAACAATGGTAAGATAATGTTGGGTGTTAATATATATTGCAACTCCAATTCTTTGAAATATCCATAAATACAGAGCAAAAATGAATACAATGGTTATTAAAACTCCACTGATAATGAATCTGGCATAAAGTACCTCGAAGACCTGGCAACTTATTTTTCTTTGTGCTTGAAACTTCTGCAGGCAAAGCGCTGCTATTTGCCCCGTTACCTAAGAATACGTCAAATTGGACCACATTTCCAATGAAAGAAGAAGATAAAAAGTAATAAAAATAATTTAGAAAGGGAGAGAAATCTAAATCAAGATATAAAAAATGTAAAAATGATAGTATACAGTTACAAGATAAAGTGGAGGAGTATTAATTGGACCTTCAACAGCTGTGAAATAAGCCTCGCGGGACACAGCTTGAACAGCTCCTATCTGAAGAAAAAAGAAAGCATATTTATTTATATATATATAGTGAAGGTAAGAGACAATGAAGGAGGCATGCGTTGATGGAAAAGGGTAGTGTGAGAAGAGGTTATAGATACCCCAGCAGCTTTGACGAAGCTCTCAACGATGCGGTTGAGAAGAGGGTGTCCAAGGTCGAAGAGTCCTTTCTTGTCGAAGTTACAGAGCTCATCAAGAAGAGAACGAGTCTCCAAGCTACTGCTGGTGTTGAGGTTCATCGTAGCTGAGGCTGAGACTGGTTGCAAATGTGAATGATTAAGAGGATCTCTGATTCAGTTCAGAAGAAAGTGTTGGTAATAATAGCAAGACAGAGGAAAGAAAGAAGAGAACGTAAGAAGAAGAATAGGGAATAGGGGGTTGGAGGACACGTGTGTACACGTGCCTTCTCAGGCAATGAGAATGCGAAAACGGTGCCAACTCATTTGCAACAGATTCACACTTCACTTATTCCACTGCACTGCTGATCAGAGGTTAATATGCCTACGACCCGTTCCTCTTCTACACATTTTACAAATTCAACTCCTTAAATTCATATTACTATATCTTTATGCATTCAAAAAAATACTTATTACTTCCTATATCCTGTCTAAAACTATTCAAATTTTTATTTTGTTTCAAATAATTCATATTATAAATTTTAAGTTTTTCATTATATATTATTACATTATATTACGTATATACGGTCGTTCAAGATAACTATTTATTAATTTACAAAACAATAACGCTTACAACCTATTTAAAAATTCCTTCAATAAATACATAAATTACATTCATATATTAAATAAATAGTTTAAACTACATACATCAATTATGTGTTTGGTTTCTAGAAATAATTTTCTACCTTTTTTTACGTAATGTTGAAAATTAATAGTTACAAGTTTGATACGTCAAACATGATTTTTCAATTTCAAAATGTTTTCAGATATACTATAGAAGTTTATACTTATTGAATATTCTTGAATCTATGAATATTAACCTTAAATATAAATTTATTTTAGAATGAAGTTAGTAACATTCCGCTTAAGATTCTTTTTGTTTGTCTGGTTCCGACTGGACAAATTCTTCGTGGACCTAATATCTTCTTCCTGCACCCTAATATAAAATTTTAATTTTACAACTGACCCTATTCGATTTATATAGAAAAAAAAATAAGAATCGGATAACACTCCATCCGGTTCACATTTTAAAAAAAATAACAACCGGATGGCACCCCCATCCGGTTGTCATTTCAAAATAAAATGACAACCGGATGGCACCCCCATCCGGTTGTTATTTAAAAAAAATTCATTTTATTTGGAAATGACAACCGGATGGCATACTCATCCGGTTGTCATTTTGATTTTGAAATGACAACTGGATGGGACTGCCATCCGGTTCTCATTTCCAAATCAAAATGAGAACCGGATGAAACCCATCCAGTTCTCATATATCAAATCGGAAAATTGTTCTGTTCGTCGTCGACAACGCCTAAACCCCAAATCAATTACTCTAATCAGCAATATCACTTACTAATTGCTAATAAACACCAAAAATTACTTACTTATTGCTTGTTTTAAGGATTAATCAAAAATTTGAAAATAGATGTTAAAATAAAACCCGGATGAGATGTCATCCGGTTTTTTTTTTTTTACATTATGAACCGGATGGATGTGCTGGATATTTATAGAATTAAAATATTTGTATTAGGATGCTGGAAGCGTGTATTAGGGTACAGGAAGAATTTGTCTCCCGACTGTTAACACTATCCATTAGAATTGAGAGAATTTGAAGAGCATACTAAATTCAGAGTCTGCTAAATACAAAGTTCATGTTTGAACGTAAGTAGTTCAGAATATATTCTAATAATTTAAATTCACTTTTTCACTATAATTCTGTGATACTTATAATTTAAAAAAAATGTTTAATATTCAATGTTATAATCTTAAGCTTGCATTTATCTAAACTAGATAATACGACACGTCCCATTTGATAAATTAAAAATTAAAAACATCACTCTTAACACATCTCCGTTATATTACATAATCTACCACTAGTTAAAAGTTATTAAAAACTGGAAATATTGAGTATCATTAAATGAAAAGTATAACTCACCGAGATTTTTCATTACAATAAAGTAATAAATTTCAGTAAAGAAATTATTTAAAAAAAATGTGTTTGTAGAATTAACAAATGTTCAAGATGTACACGTAAGTAATTTGTAGTATTATTCGGTAGGGCTCAGCGCTAACACACGGGGCAAAGTTTGTATCTGCCACGACCACTCATCCAATGCATACTGAAATTGAGATATGCCAACTAACGTTTTTGGTTTTGAAGCATCCATAGTCTACGAATGTAGTTTGAGCCACAAGACATCATCGACGGCGGGGATTTTTTACCAGAAACTTAGTAATTGGGCAACCTACTTGATTTCAAAATGATGTTTTATATTGCCATGAACCCTTGATCCGTATATTTGGTCCTCCAAGATCTAACTCCTTCGGTGGCACCAAGGATCAAGGGTTTCATGGCAATGGTAACATTTAGGCCAATCTGTCACCACAGGAGTTTTAACTCGAGGACAGCATACTGGAAAATCCCAAAATAAAGAATTAAGAAGCGATTTTAGGCGAAAACTAACCAACGTAACTTTAGTTACGATGGCAGAACTATATGGGAGGTCAATGCATACGTTACAATTCATTAGATTTACATCGGATCATGTATTCTTCCTAGTACATTTTGCGAAAAAATGGCCCTAGAAAATCACTGCACATATCCCTATATCACATTCACCACCAATGTTGGGGAGGGAAAAAAAAAAGGTAAAACCTGTGTAGGGCGAATATTGGCGCCCTCTATCAATAAGTTAAAACTTTTATAATATAAGGTGATCAAAGCCCCCAACCCAGAATCCTCTGCAGAATTGAAAAATGAGCTGTAAGAGGTTGAGACGGAAAGGTAAACAAGAATTATTGCTGGTGAATGTTACACAAATGCAACAGTTACCATGCTCAAAGCCTGAAAAGCCTACTAGATCGAAGTTGCTGTAAAATATCTTGCACTGTACAGTATTTCCACAATTCATCCATAGAATGAATAATCAGAACTTACCCCCTTAGTAGAATGCAATCCTCACATTAGCACAGCAACCACTTTGCACCAGCAAATCCATTGGCCACAAACAATCTGCCTGACTCTGGTTTGAAAATCTTAAGATCCATTAACAGCCATCTCTGGCGGGGATTTTGGTGAAACCATTGTATGTTCCTCACCACTAAACTGTCCATTGTCAGATGTGCCGTACAACTTATCAGAAGAATTTCTACACGCAGCAGTTTCTTTCTCTATATGGTTCACCTCAGCCGATGCATTGTTATTCTCACATAAGCTTCCAGAAACATGTTGCTCCTTTTCTTGATTGTCCTCTATACAAGGAACAGTAATGAAATTGACTAAAGGTTTCTTACGAGGTAGCACAGCCTGGCTCAAAGTTGAACACAAGGCAGCAAAAACACGATCTTTAGATTTTGAATTTTTTGACAACTTCGGCATCTGTAAAATCTCGACCTTCGACAATTTTCTTTTCAGCCTGAGAGACTCCATTGTTCCTTCATACTCTTCAGATGCTTCTGGCTTATTCCTTGGTGGCGGCCTGTAGTCTTCGTCATCCTCATCATCATCATAGTCAACCAGCCCACCAGATCTTGGACTGAAAATCATGAGAAATGCATTATACCTTACAGAAGATGATGTTGCGCAAATTAAATAGACCAATAAAATAAAATGAAAAACAAGTATACCTTAACTTTGAGTAGCCTCTAGCATCTCCATTGGATAAGGCAGGTTGCCGTTGTGTCACTTTCTGATTATGTGCATTGGATGCCGAGGTTGTATCCTCCTCATCACTGATTAACAACCAAATGTCTGGAGACTCAATGCCAGTAGTATAAAATCTCCTACTATAAAGGTGAAAGAGGATATATACCTGTCCTCATTGAAGTAGTCTTCCTCTTCTTTCTCCGGAACACGTTCATCAAGACGTCTTCGAAGATCATTCATAATAGAAGTCCCTTTCGTCCCATCATTATCCAAAAACTGAAGCAAGCACATAATCTTGAGTCAAAACTGTGCTTCGTAAAGTGTGGGTGAATAAAAATTGGAAATACCTGCTCATATTTTATTTTCAATGAATGAATGGAAACCAAGTACTCAAATTTCACTAACTGGTCCCAGAAAGAATCAACTATATACTTCAGCAATAATTTCATATTCTCCTGCATTATACAATATTATCAGTTCAAAATTGCTCGAGGTAATGATATCCACAATGAATACATACAAAAGAACGATACCTTGCGAATATACTCAAAAAGTTCAAGAACAGCTGAATTGAGCAGATTGTAGCGATTACCATTAGCAACAAAGGCATCTACAATTGGTTTCAGAAGATCACTTCTAACGAAATGATTTATAATATGCTCATCCTGCAGGGCAACACTGCAAACTGTTACACGTACTGCAAGAGACAATTAACCATATTCACACGAAACAAGAATCATACAAGGAGATTAAAAAAATAGAATCGAGTAGTAATATCCTAAAACAAGATGATTAGTTCCACATAAAAAGATTCAACCAACTATCTTAAAGGTTGAGTTTCAACATAATACCATGAGAACAAGTTATACAAAAAGAATTTAGTGATAACAATTTGCATTAAAGCTACCAGCATAAACAACTTAATGCAGCTATAACAAAGTAAACTAAATTCCCAAAAGTAACATTCTGCTAACTGATACCTTCCCCCCCTCTTGAAAACGAAAGGTCAGAGAATAGCCTGATTAAAAAGAAAATATTACAGGCATTTTTACAGTTATCAAGAAAGAAGATGCTCCCAAACACCCAAGATTTCATACTCCAAGGTCCTCCTCAAACCTAGTTCCCTTCTCAATGAAATTTACTGTAATAAGCTCCAAATTGACAAAATGTACAACTCAACAATTCATCCATAAAAGATTATGGAGGGAAATAACACAGAATAAAATAAGTTATAGGTTCCACATACAAATGATTTCCAATATTCCACTCTATATTTCATAACTTCAGACCATTCTAGCTTAAATCACTAATATTAGTAGTCAATATGCCTTACCCTAAAAAAGAAATAAATCAGTAAAGACGCCTCAAAAATAAATACTCCGGTCAAGGTTCATTCTGTAATGATTGGGGGAAGGGATTTTATTTGCTGTTGATATAAGCCTGTAAGTGTAAGACCTATATTAACCCTAAAATTACAAGCCTGTGGCAGAATGTCAAGATTGAGTTGATAGATATAGAGTTGGGGAAGGGGGATCTCACTGACATTTGCACGGCCAAAGTCAAAACAGACAGTATATGCACAAAGATTTAAACTTACATGACGTGAGAGAATAGCACGAACAAACCGAACAGCACCAACAACAAGGTATTTTTCTCTTCTCCGTGACAGTAACAGAATTTTATCCGTTGCTTTATTCAAAAGAAAGTTACACCTGCAACAAATAGAGACCCATGTCTCAATCACATTAAGTAATCAACTCCATCAAGTCATTCAGATTACTGCCTGGCAAGAAGGGAATACTTTATCCTGTATGGGTGGTGTAGGACGCAAAAGCATAGCAATTCACATATGTTTGATAGTATCTCTGGCTTTGTCCCACTCTGACACTTTACTTGGCTACTCACATGAACATTTTCAGTAGGACATGATGCTGTTATCACATCAATCAGTTGACTCAGATGCTTCTCATAGAAAATATCGATAATAGTATCCCTCTGTCAAGTAAAACTAAAAAGTTAATAAAAAAAACTCCTGTATAACCATCAATTAACACAAGAATGAGACACATAATGCATAGCATACCAGCTTCTCAGAAACAATAATCAACACATTATTAAATTAACACAACTCATTTTTCAAAATTTGCAACCTGCGCAAACAAACTAAAATGAGAAATAAGAGGACGAAACGAATCCCACAATTAATTTCAACAATCTAGCTTGTCCAACATCTCAATGTAAAATTCGCACAACAAGCAAAAAGAACAACTAATAGGACAGTCTAGTATATCATGTTCAAACTTGGGTTGCTAAGTTAATCTCAAAAACTAGCTCAAAGGGGGAGGGCATCCCCCTCGTTTGATACACTATTTTAGTCATGTCAACAGTCAATATGGAAACTCCCACTACTCGCCAGAAATGTGTTCTAGAATTCTTGGATGCTGTAAGAGTAAACAAGGAAAAAATAAAATAAAAAGAGTACATGACTCAATTCAGGGAAGTAAGACCAATATTAGAAGCCTGCCCGTCTATTTGCTTCACAATAATTTATTCTAACAACTACCTGTGGGGTCCCACAGACCCCTACCAATCCAATTATCACAAGATGCAACCTCTTCCAAACAGTAACAAGAAGCTGCATAGTAGCTATTCGAAAAATTAAACACCACAAAATCTGCTTATAAGATGAGGTTTGTCGCTTTTTGTATACTAAAAGTTAGTGATATACTTAATCAACGTGGGATTTCCAAAACATCTCCTTACACTAAGGACTGAACATTTTGGACAACTCAATTGTGAATAACACAATAGAACCAACAACAATAGTTAGAATAGTCTCTAATAACATTTTAAGAAGTGATTTGAACCTAACTCAACTCTACTAAACCAACTTGTAAAATGAGGTTTATATTCCAATTAGATTGCAAATGTAATTATTTATTATAGCCTTTCAAATTGCATTAGTGGATTATAGAAGAAAATAAATATTTGAAAGGAAATAAATAATACTCAAGTATTTTGCTAAAAATATTAAAAAAAAAACACAATGATTTCTATAATGAAGACTATAAAAGGGAAAGAGAATATTTGTTTAAAGAGGGGGAAATGGCATTAATTATCTTCACAATGGACATCAATAAAAACAAGATATTGTCAAAAAAGAGATAAAAATTACTTAAATATTACTATTTTATAATCAAATCTCCTTAATAAATAGGACCTTTAATATTATATATATATATATATATATATATATATATTGAAACGTTTAAATTTAAAAATAAAATGGGGGAGGACTCCTAGTAATGTGAATACATCCATCCTAAGCATGCCTGTAATAACAATAATTAATACAATACAGTTTAAATTCAAGAAAAGTAAATTTTTAAAATATGATTTAAATTTGAAGTAAATTCTAAAATATTAAAAATGAAATCTCACTTCCATCCTATGATCACTCCTAGGATTGTAGACTCATTTGGGTCAAGCCAAAAATCAGTTAGAAAGCAAGGCAAAATTGAGAGATCGGAGAAAAGGACCGCAAACCTGTGCTCCGGACAATGAGCATGAGTCCAATAGACTGCGGAGAATCTCAAGAAACTGGCAATGCATGTCATCTCCAAAATCTGTTATCATGCCTCTAACCTGTACATTACAGGACTTAATTAAACAAAACTATTATTCAGAATCCACATTTTTATTCGGGATAACTTTCATGCACCGAAGTTTATTTCTATATTAAGGCTAAACTACTATCAGGAACTTTAGAAAGGTCAATATATTCGTGCAACTTTCAATTTAACTTCCAACAAACTTTATAAACAGTACAACAATGGACTACTTATCACATATTTAAATTTAGGAGGTTTAGCACTATACATTGACAATTAACAGATGCAACAAATTTTAAAAAGCATTTATTAAGAATATTTAAATGAATAATAAATAGATTATCCTGGTAATCCTTTTAAATTCTTATCCATTATTTCATTTATTATTAAGGCTAAACTACTATAAGGAACTAAAAAAGGTCAATATTAAGGTCAACTTTCAATTTAACTTCAAACAAATGTTTGATTAGACATGAGACTCGTGTGAACATACAACATACAGCATTCTAGTATATTTGTTCTATAACAATACACAATTATTTACCAAAGTCACGTAACTTGAATTCAAATTGCATTCTCTCTTATAAGATTTCTACATCTTCTAAGTTTTCTAAAAGCCAAAAATTAAACCTCAGTTATTTAAACCCACTAGGGTCAGCCTAGTGGTGGGGGCTTTTATAGTTTGCAGAAAGAACCTAAGTTCTGACCTTGTCGACACCATTGTACACCAAAAAAAACTATTGTCTATTCACATCAAGAATCCATTGTTTCTTTCTTTAGTTCCCTTCGTTCGGCTCCACATCAGCTTGGAGCCAGACTTCAGACTACCACCACTTGAACAAGGAAACAAGTCAAAGCGTGGAACAAGCCATCACGCAGTATAATTGGTTTCACAGTTCAGATAAACAGAGAAAAAAATTGTATATTTCAGCTACACTATTGTATTTGCTAGTCTTCTTAACACTTCAAACAAGGTATTGGCAACCAAGCAACCCATCTCATAAATTAAACACACAAGGAGAAAGTCACACACACACAAAACACCAAGGTCATTTGATTTCTACCACCATTCATCTAGAAAGAATATGTGACTTCATTTACATGCAAAAACTTACCAATAGTCCAAACAGTGTGATTCCCTCCTGTCGAACAACATAAGACCGCAGAAGATTAGGATCCTGATTCAAGAAGAGAATGAGGATATCTGTTCTGCAACCATCACAACATTGGCCTCTTAATAATTAATCATAAAGAATGTCAGATGAATAAGTAAAAACCAAAAAGGGGGCACCAGTACCCAGTAAGCATAAGCTTTTTGTCTTGACTTTGCGAGAGTACATCAGAGATGATGTCAAAGATGCCCTCATTCATCAGATCCCTACAAACATATATTCAAATCAACGAACAAATGAAATTTAATAAGATCCCAACAACAGAACATGTAGCAGAATAAAAATAATAAATAACCAGGAATTGAGGTAGAATAAGGCATCTATGCTACACGTCAAAAAAAAAAAAATGTGAGAGCTTCCTAATAAAAATTTCATTAAAGTGCTTTCATAGAGATGGCTTTGATAATTATACATAGAATTTTCTTTCTAAAGATGTTTACTGACGTCAAAAAATTCCTAGGCATACTCTTCGTGAAAAATCAAAAACTGAAGATATCAAATCTTCTGTAAACAAGTAAGATAATAGTTTAAAATAAAAAAATAAAAAAAAATTATGGTGTAAGAAAAATTATATGCAAGCATTCATGGCTCCACTATTGAAGATTCCATTATCATGAAAGAAAAAGTAGCACTTTTAGACATGCTTGATCAGATTATTCCTTACAAAAAACAAAAAGAAAACTTGACAAGAATACCACAATCTGCCTAAATAATTACACCAAGAATGCAATCAAACAACAACAACTGATTTTAAAAATTGAGAACACAAGCTTCAAAGCAGGCAGACAGTGTCAACTGTCAAGCTGTACCGCTCCACATGCTACATACCGGAAGAGCCGAAGCTGCTGCACCATCTGTAAGCTCTTGCTACAACTACAAAACTCATGCAAGAAATGGACCTGTCCACCATAAGGAGGGGCAACAATAATTAACATAAAAAATCACCAGTAATACCAATAATGAACATAGAAAATGGCATTAACATTAAAGCCGTATAACATAGAAGATAGGAAAAACACTGTATTAATATATTCATACATAAATACAAACAAAGGTCAAGCAGGCACGCTTCATTTGAGAGAAAATGAAGCTCAAAGTCTGGCCAAAATCAAATTACAATCTATTTGTCCAAACACTTCCTCCACTGGTTCCATACTGTTATAACGAAACTCTTAAGCATGACTTTTAAGAAAAAAACAAAATGATAAAAAAGAGAATAAAAGCTCACTGTCTATGTTCTAAGTGAGAAAGAAAGGGTAAAGCAAGCATTCCCTCACAAAGACTTGTAATATGGTGCCTCCTTTAAGCATAGAAGAAAAATGATAGACAAGATTAGCCATTGTGTGGCATTTACTGTTAATATCCCGTGTAATCTACAATATGGCCAAAGAACTACTAATAATGTCTTATGCAATCCAACTCCCTAAGAAAGATTTTGAGGTTGGGTTAGGCCCAGTCAATTCTCAATTCTAAATTTTCAATTAAAGAAGACATCTAATATTACAAGGGTGCAACTAATAGAAACACATTCCATCATGGGATGGCACATGAAGTGCAACAACTAATAAGGAAACTGGAGAACAGGAACTTCAGTTAAATCAGGCCGAGTGTAGCTCTAAAGCACGTACAGTGATATGAAGTTCAAAACTAAAGGAAATCCTTATGTGATTGTAGCTCTACTTATTATAGCATAATGCCGCTACTTTACAGAGTCCATACATGTTCTGTACTTATAAATTGTTCTATCATGGCAATTCACTGAACTGTATTCATTTAGCTGCCAGGCTGTCAGATAGGAGTCAGTTATTAGCCAAGGCTCTATTAAAATAGGTCACAGATTCAGATAACTAGATAATTATGATATTCTTTACATGAGTTTCTTAAACCTTGAATAACAACACAACAGTTTATGGAGGGTGGTACCTGAATAACAATATGCATATTTTCCAATGTTTTCAAATAAAATCAGATTCGAGAGGGGGAGCATAAAGATCAATAGTTAATAGAATAATGACCTAAATAAAGTGTAGAGAACAACAGGAACCATTTATTGGCATAACCTCACACTGGAATTCCGTTTCTTCTTTTAGTAAAATTTCATCAAATGGGACTGCACACACAAATAATAAGCTATGCCACCAGCAGGGGAAAAGTCAACTTAGGAAATAGCAATGTCTTTCCGGAAATAGTAATGTAGTATTTGTCATGGCCAGGAGAACAAAAAGACTTACCATATTTTTCTTTGATTCAGGAGAGGTGGTAGGTGATTTTAACCTAGCAAACAACTCCTGGATAAATGTGCTGTCATCCTTCAATAAAGAAACAACCTAAAAATAACAGAGGAGTCAAAACAAAATATAACAGTCGCTGTATTAAATGTAAGCCTTCTTCCCATACAAATCAAAATCTTACAATGGCATTGTTTGCATGTACTATGGAGTTAAGATTAGCAATAGTAGCCTCGTCCAAAACTCTAGCCAAAACAACATCCTAAAAGCAGTAAATAAGGGTAAGAACCAAATTACAAATAAATAGAGTAAATAAGAAAAGGCTTAGAAGGAGGAAACCTTCAAAAAACCAACTCTATATGTCTGATGTATCTTAGACAATACAATTGAGTTTCTTATAGGAATGGCCTACAAAAGAAAATAGGTAAATATTATTAGAGAGAAGTAAAAATTTCCTGGCATACCTACTACCTGGATTCTCTCCCAAAATAGAATAAATAATCAGATCACAAAAATATACCTCCTTAAAAATAACATGCTCCTTTAAGAATTTACGATGATGTTGAACATGCGGAACCTTTGGATCATCTAAATAACATAACAATAGATTCAAAGAAAACCCACTTTTAGTGTTTGTTCACTACTTATACCCAAAAGTGCGTAGAACACAGTAGGATGTAATGTCTAAATACCAAAAAACGCATTTCACTAGTTTGAGAAAAAAAAAGGGGGG
>Ga0209700_100501_pt1 | contig 73677 bp, 23 predicted proteins | sample SiratroredBW_FD_187528 | JGI IMG/M metagenome (GOLD analysis project Ga0209700, IMG submission 187528) | Root nodule microbial communities of legume samples collected from California, USA - Siratro red BW (SPAdes) (version 2) | ecosystem: Host-associated > Plants > Roots > Nodule | place: USA... | reverse complement strand
CAACACACACAAATAATCTGCAAGGAATAGAAGAAAGAACGGAACACGGGCAACACACAAGATTTAACGTGGTTCGGTTTCCCTAATCCACGTGCAACAGGAAGAATTTTATTCACTTGTGATTGCACAAGATTACAAATACAAGTTGTGTATTTATAGGGAGAAACTAGGGTTACTGTCTAATTGGGCCTAACTCAAATCAAGCCTCCACAAAGCCCAACATAATGAACACGTATTAAGCTAAGTTCCTCAAACCATTTTTTTTTTTTGTAAGAAACAGAATCTTATTGTTTTCAAATATAACAGTGATGATTCACCCATCAAAGTAAATTCCAGTAGCACATGCCTAATTTCTTTACGTAAAATTTTGACCTATTTTTCGAATAAGATTCCGTGATACATGTGGTTGTGGTTTTATAGTTTAACTAGCAACTAACCTGTCTATTCATAATTATACATATTTATTATATTGTTATAAATAATGAGAGATTTAATTAAAAATATTTATTAAACTATTTTTATTAAAATATTTGAACAAGTAAAAAATAGATAAAGTTACATCACTTATGGAAGGAAGTGAAATAGCTTTCAGGTTGATCATTGTGTGAAGAATATATAAATGTGATAAAAAGTTAAACAAATTTATTGGTCAAAAAGAGATAATTTAATCTCGATTTGAATGAGAATCTAATCAAATTTTCTAGTTGGGTTTATGTTTTTTTTTAAATGAAATAGGCATATGGAAGTTCTTAAGACCATTTGTCTTCTGAATGCATTTTTAATACAATCTTTTTGGTTGGTTGGTGAGTCAATAACTATCATTCTAGGGTTATGCTCTTAGGGAGCCATTGAAAGACGGTTATTAAATTAAATATGATAAATTATGTGAAACTTCAAACTATGTAATACCATTACTTTCCAAAGCCAAACTATAAAAAGTGACTTATATTTTTAATATTATATTACTGCTTTACGTTATAAACAAATTTATCATAAATATGAAATTTTTAATTTATGATTTATATATGTCTAATAAATAAATGTAAAAATATATTAGTGGGATATATAAGTTGTGTATCTCATTGGTTCTTCTTTTTTGTCTTATGACACAGTGCAAAATTTACCATATATGTATTTTATTTATGTGTAACTTTGATCATAAAGACTAAAATACATCCTAATATTTAATGAAGAGACTCTAGATATAATTAAAAATTAAGATTAATAACAACACTAAATAAATTATTGAATAAAATCTAATACTACGTTATTCGTTTTATACTTTATTTATACGTTTTGGCTGTCTTAAGTTTCAATTACTACAAGTGTAACTTTAATTTTTTTTAAGGATTCTTTAAATTAATTAAGTTTTTCTATTTTCAAAATAAGTAATTTTTTGTTCTTCATTACTTGTCCTCCATCAAATCTCTTAAAATTATTTTTTTATATATTTATATATTTTAAGCTTATGATGAATTTAAGATAAAAAAATGTGTTGATAGATTAAAAGTAAAAAATAAATAGTTTACATTTTATAAGATTTGAAGACTTTATACAATGATTAAAACAAACATGTTTAAACCAATGCAATTAGCTTAAGTTATGAAACTTTCGAATAAAAATATGAGATTAGAGAGTTTAAGAAAAAGAAAGTCCAAGGGGAGATATAATTTGTTGTTTAACGTTAAAAAAAAGACTTAATCAGTTAAAAAAATTGGAGAATAAAACTCATACGTAATTCAAATTGACGAAATTAAAATTAAATTAAGTCTTGTTTTAGTTTAACCCTTTTGGAGGTGAACAGTAGACATAAAATTTACCAAAAAATTTGTATACTCATGTTCAAATAACTTGATTTCCTAAATTGCTGGTCACAGTAACTCTAATTATCTTGGACCAATAATAAATGAGTAACGCCATGGGCTATGACAGTGTTTGCATTGCCTTCTCCGTATGTGGCAGTTCTTTAGACTGTTTCTTTCTGTAGTTCCTAGTTTCGTCCTACACCCTACAGAGAAAGGAAAATTATTGTTTTAGCCTTAATGAAAATAATAATAACTCTTGCACTCTTCTTTATATAAGACTATTTTAGATTGTATAATCTTAAATATAATATTCATATTTTAAATTATACAATTCACAATATAAAATTCTATAATACATTTTTTTATTTTAAATTTTTCTATTAGAATATAATTTTTATATTATATTCTAAATTGTACAATCAAAACTAAAAGAATACCATTTTTATATTTTTAATTGTGTAATTTGAAATAAAATATTTTATTCTAAATTATATAATTGGAAATAAATAATCACAAATTTAGAAGGAAATTTTTGGAAGTATGGGGTGCAGAAAAAAACCATGAAGGTGCGGGAAGAATGAGTCTTCTTCTTTTTAGTGCCCATTTTTAACGGGCCAGACAGATTCACCCTGTACTGTCAAAATGGATTTTCCTCAGCCCATGTTCCTGGTACTATAGCATATGCCAGTACGATAAAGTGCAGAATATCCCACTATTTTTTATTATTTTTTTTTCGCTTAAATAATTTTAGATCTTCAATGTATTTGATGTTTTTTTTATTCACCCAATAATATTTTCTTTTTATTGATCCTTGCGTACCTAATAGTTTGAAAGTTTTGTTTTGAGGTTATGCATGTCTTCTTGTCATTGACTGATATGTGACCCTTGAAGTTGTTCACATGTTACTGAATTGTTTTATTATGTAATGTAAGATAAAGTCATCTTAGGAAAAGTTTAAACAAATCATTTTTAATTGTCATCATAAAATTTAATTAATAATAATATAATAGATTTTTTGTAGATTAGCAAAAATTAAACTTTCCCTTCATCAGGTTGCATCCACTTTCTACATAATCTTATATATTTTTATAAAAAAATTAAAATGATGGGATGCGGAAGTCATGAAAAAAAAAAATATCACTTTAACTAAACTGATACCATGCAAAGAAAAAACATATGGAACAAAAAGGAAAAAAAAAAGAAAGAAAAAGGATATAACTAAATATAGATATATTAAAGAAGTGAAGCTTACATAAATATACATCAGAAAAACAATTGCTTATAAAGAAAAGATAAGAGATATATAAAGAAGAATTATCCTAAGAGAGTATAATAAAAGGCTAAAGAGAAACAAACCAAAAAACTAAACCGGTTAAAATATAACTAACCATTTTCAATTTTCATAATTATAGATTTATCTTTTTTTATATATTTAATTTTATGAGTTTTCATCAATATTGACATAGTCAATGGAGCATGGAAAGAACCAGGAGAATCATAAATCATCAACTGACAAACAAACATGACTACTTCAACTCAGTCATCTTATCCATTATAGATATTTCCTGATTTCTTCACACCAATTACATCAAACTTGTATTCTAAACAAATCTAACGTTAATTTATCAATTAGTTTCTAATTAGAACTAAGTTTTCTTATATCAAAATTCCAATATAACGATCAAATATTTTTTTAATATTTTCTTATATTTTAATAATGAAATCTTACAAGAAATACATTATAATAATTTTTTTACATTTTTTTAATTTTAAAAATAATTTAATTACATAATTATACTTTTTAAAATTCGAATATTAAAGAGGATATATCATATTTTAGAGGAATGTTTTTGCAGCATCTCACTCTTATTAAGGATAAATAGCTGTAAAAGAAAAAGAAAGCTGTTTTACAGCTTTTACAGCTTCTCGGAATGTTCCTCCTAAGAAAAAGAAAAATGTCGTAAATAGTTGTAAAAGCTGCAATGACACACTTTTCTTGTTTATCTTTACACACTTTGGAAAATCAAGTTACCTAAAGTCACAATAAAATAAAAATGCGAAAAAAATAAGTGTGTTGTTGATTTTTAATTTTAACTCGTAAACAGAAAAAAATAATAAACTCCTAAAATAGAACAATAATTTTTAATTTTTAAGTTATATATCGACGGGAAAATGCAAATGTTGTCTGGTCTACACTAAATCTTAATTTATTATATGGAAGGTTGATAATTATTTCCATCATTGCCTGATAATCTGATAATCTTCAATAAACAGGAAATTTAATGAATTCACTATTCTTTAGAAAATAAATTATATAGCTGTTGCTTCCTCCATGTTTCCTATGTCTATTGTCATTGACATGAAGTTATCTTTTTGTTTTTCCAAACCCTAATTTAGTGCAATGTAAGATTGACAAATGCATATTGTAAATTTTTCACAACGTTTTTTAAGGAAAAATTGAGTTTGTGAAATTCTTATTTGGATTCCAAGGAGGAAAGGAAATTTTATTTAGCATTTTTTCCTAGTTTCTTTTTTCTTTTTTATGAAAAGTGTTTTTCTTTCATAAGTAAATCACGCTGAAATCTTTCGACGTTTTGTGAAATTTTTCTTGATATTTCTTTTATTCGTACACTAACTTTTTTGAATTGTTTAAAATCATTATATTAGTATAGATTACACTTAACTTTTAATAACGTAAACACGTTTGTCTTGTAATTAGCATAGATTTTGACACGTGAAATTAAACTATAACTATAAAGATGATAGACATTATTGAATACATGTTTTACGCAAAGGATGGGACACATGAAAGATATTAAGGAATTTCTAGAAGATACAATGACTCGGTCCAAGTCATCTTATTTGTATGCTAGTATCCAGTCTATTTTGAATTGTCCTCGTTATTTATTTTAGTCTCTATTAAAATATTTATCATCTATCGAATAAAAATATATAATTAAAATAAATATTATACCTAGTTTTTGTAATTTTATTTAGGAGCAACAATTCAGTTATTATTTAATAATATTTTCTTACCAATTTAGCGTGCCATAACTTAATAACTTAATTATAGTTATTCTTTATATATATATATATATATTTAGAAATACTAAAAATTCTATATAATAAAATTAGAGTTATTGAACTGAGTTACCCAAACTGATTTATCATGAATTGTCCATATGGTAATCCAACTTACTTAAGTTCCAAAAAAACAAATCTTAACCGACTTATCTAGATTTGTGACTAAATTGGTCAACTTACTTAAGTTAAAAAAACTTATAGTTTTATATTTATGTTTTCCTTTCTTTAACAATTTTTTTTCCTAATATGAAAGTTGGAACTATATTTAAAATTATTGGAATAATCATATAAGAAAATTATCATATTAATGAATATAATAACCATATATATTTTAACACACACACACACACACATATATATATATATATATATATATATATATATATATATATATATATATATATATATATATATATAAAATAATCCTTGTAAATAATAATTATAAATATCATATAATCAACAGACACAAACATTAAATAATAATTATAAATAGCATCCAAATAAAATATAAATAATTTCAAAAACTAATCCAACATATTGGTCTTAAAACTTAAATTTCAAATAGTCAAATAAAATTTAAAATTATCAATTATAATCTAAAATTATAAAAATACAAATTACTATTCAACATCAATATCAAATTAGTGATGTTTCCGTCTTTTAATAATATTAGAGTTAGAGTTTTGAATAAAGATGAAGAAATCCAAAACATATTAATTTATTGAAACATTTTCTTTATCAAATTAATTCATAGTCACGAAAGATTTAAGAAATAAATAATTAAATTAACTTCATATAATAATAATAATAATAATAATAATAATAATAATAATAATAATCTTACCTGTAGTTCAAAACAATACAACCAACTTGAATTTAAAATGAGTGTCTCGTCATTCATAAGAAAAATGGAAATAATACTTAGTTAAGACATGAGAATCAATATTAGAGGTAAACTCACTAGTGATTGTAATAATTGGAATGTTAAGCACGTCACAAACCATTTTAGAATAATGATCTTGACAATGGAGTGTAAGGTGACTGAAAGTAGTATATGTGGAAGTTGGTGATGAAAAATTAAAAATCTTATAATATATGAGAAAAAGAACTCGTGAATTAAGAGATTTTAATTTCGAGAGAAAAAGGGAGTTGGAGATGAGAATTTTGGACTGTTTATACTCTTCCCCTATCCCATTTTTTTAATTATGTTGGATTATAGTTTGGCAAGTAAGTGTTTTCTTTTTAATTGTTTTCATTATAAGTTGGTGAGTTAGTTTGGCTCACTGCAGGTCCAACTCAGGTAAGCACAAATTTAGTTCAACTCGGACAAGTACAAATTTAGTTCAACTCGGGTAAGTACAAATTCAGATTATGTATCTTCTCATTAATCACAATAAAATAAAAATAAAAAAGATAAAGATGTTTATAGATTAAATTATAGTTTGAGTAGGATTTGAGTAATTTATTACCTAATATAATAAAAACTTATCGAATTAAATTGAGTTGAATTTCTTAATCTTATCTTTTTTAATGTTATAACCCAACCTATTTTTAAGTAAATTGGATCGAGTTAGTTTAAGATTTTGAAAAACTTTTTTTTTTTTACACTAAAAGTTACAATTATCAATTTAATTATAAAAAATAACACAATCTTAAAAAAAAATATTATGTTTCAAATAAATCAATATATAACAAGTTTATCTAAAATAATTCAACATATAAAAGTATAACATAATTTATACAAATATAATGAATTAGTATCCGATTACTCATGTTAAACTTATCATCAAATTTATATAAAATTTAATTAGTTTAGATTAAATAAGATTTAATCTAATTATAAATAAAATCTATCTCAACTTAATTAAATTAAATTAAACCAACTCGAAATAGATAAATTAAACAAATACAAAAATGGATAATTTAAAGTAAATTCATTAATTTATTTTGTTTTAATTTAATTTTATTAAAACCATCTTTTAATTGACCGCTTTAAATTAAAGTTATAAATTAAATTACATTTTTTTATTCTATCAAAACAGTTGTGTATTTAATTTTTTACTATAAATTTTTAATGAAAACTAGATATACAACTTATAAATATTATTTTGTATAAAATAGGCAAATTTCTCAAATTGGTATAATTTTTATTTGAAATTTACAAAATGGTGTATTTTTTTATTTATTTCTAGATATGGGTAAATCGTGTCAGATACACATATTAATGTGAAGAAATAAATAAATAAAATCATGAAAAGATAACAGGATTTTAGTTTTTTAGTTTACTAAAGGAAATGGTGCAGTCAAGATTTATTAATGAGTTAATTAAAATCCTTAGAATATTGTTAGAATACTGCACCATTTTATGGTTATATCTAGGTAATTTTTCTTGACAATAGGTAACCACTCTTCTATCTAAGTTAACTTCACAATTATTTAATTACTTAATCAGAAGTAATTTCAACCATTATATATTTATCAATAAATAAAATAACTTTGTAACTATCCACTTATTTTAGTTACACAGTAGCAACATACCACACCATGTGAAAAAAAAAAAAGAGGAATAGGTGGAGAATATTAACCATCCTAGAATGGTACAGTATTATCACAATTTAATTAACTCATTAATTGAAATCTTAGTTACACAATTTCTATCTAGAAAACTAAATTTGTGTTCTCTTTTCATGATTTCATTTAATGTTAAATTAAATCGTGTAATAAGGACATTGTTTCTTCACAATGATATAGTCTCTACTATGAACAATTTACAGTGTAATAAGAACATTGTTTCTTCATAATCATATAGTCTCTCCTATGAACCATTTACCCATATCCGAAAATAAATAAAAAAAATATACCATTTTGAGAATTTCTGATAAAAATTATATCAATTTTAGAAATTTTCCTAAAAAATACCTCATAATTTAATACCTATTTGTCATGCCTTTTCGTGAGAATTAAGTCATGCAGCCGTGGCATATGTGTTTCAAGTACGACTTTACTTTCTAATCTGAATCCTCGAAAGACAAGATCATGAAGATTTATATATATGCAATCATTTACACCTCTTGAACATACCAGCTTCTCTACAAGTTCCTTTCATTTTGTGGAATATAATCACGTAAATGGGAATTCCCAGAGGCCACAAACTTGTTCAAAAGTTTGAGATTGCTGCAACAAAGAGAAAAACTGCTTCTCTTCCTCTCTCATTCCTTGATTTGCCTTTAGCAGGTCCTATTTATGTAAGACGCCAATTCTTCTACCACTTCCCCCATTCCACCCTTCATTTCTGTGAAACTACACTTCCTTCTCTCAAAACCTCTCTCTCTCAAACCCTTCAACACTTCTTCCCTCTCGCTGGAAACCTCCTTTGTCCTCCACCACCCCACAAACCCTTCATTCGTTGCACCGATGAAGACTCTATCCCCTTAACCATCATTGAGTCCAGAGCTGATTTCAACCACCTCTCATCCAACCACCCCAAAAGTCTCAAAGACTTGGATCACTTGGTTCCCAAGTTAACTTGCAGAAACACACACGATGACACGTTTGTTTTCCCTTTGCTGGCATTGCAAGCCACGGTTTTTCCCAACCAAGGCCTTTGCATCGCGATCACCTATTGCCACGTCATGGATGATAGCTGTTGCAGCCGTTTCATGAAGCGTTGGTCTTCCATTTGTCGTAGTGGTGGCGTTGACTTGACTCTTGTAGAGAAGTCAACGCTGTGCTTGGACAGGGGAGTGTTGAAGGACCCCAAAGGGTTAGAAGCTATCTTCTTAAGAGATTATTTTGAAGAGAGATCAACTTGGAAGGAGAAACTCGTTGGGAAAACCTCTGAGGTTGGCAATGGGAATACTGAAGATTATGTTAAAGCAACGGTTGTTTTTGGAAGGGATGACATCGAGGGGCTGAGAAGATTGGCGTTGAATCAGTGGAAGAGAAGTGAAGAATTCAATAACTCATCACAGCATGTATCAAAATTTGTGGTGGCGTGTGCCTTTGTGTGGGCTTGTTTGGTTAAAACAAGATGCAGAAGTGATTATGAGGAACAAGAGAAAGAGGAGTATTTTCGTTTCGCTGCAGATTGCAGAGATCGCCTTGAGCATCCTGTGCCAGAAACATACTTTGGAAACTGCTTAACGTTATGTTTTGCCATGCTCAAAAGAAAGGACCTGAAGGGAGAAGGTGGTTTTGTCAATGCAGTGAAGGTTATCAGTAGGGCAGTGACTGATATGAAAAATGATCTGTTTAAGGATGCAGAAAACTGGAGGGAATCATTTACGAAGATGTTTGCTTTGGGAAGTACTTTGATAGTTACTGGGTCACCCAAGTTCAGTGTTTATGAGACTGATTTTGGATTTGGAAAGCCTAACAAAGTGGAAATGGTACATTCCTTGAAGGGTATGTCTTTAGCAGAAAGTAGAGATAGGGAAGGAGGACTTGAAGTTGGCGTTGTGTGTAGAATCACAGAATTTGAATATTTAGCTTCTGTTATCAAGCAAGAACTTCAAGTTTCAAAATCCTTGCTTTATTAGTGTGATATAAGTAAAATTTGAAGCTTTTAATTTCATACCAAATATGGAGTTAATAAGTAAAGTTTAGTTTGTTTGAGAGTGAATTGTGAAGGAATGATTTGAAATGCTTTGTTCTATCTGAGTTGTGTGGTTGATTTGATTGAATGATTAATGGAAAATACTAATTTGATGTCACTCATCATATTATATTTTTATCTAACACTGTATTTCATTAATAAAATATTATATATAAATAAAATAATAATATATATTGATATTATAATATTAAAATATCACTATTCTAAGTTTAATAACTAATCTATTTCAAACTCATTTTATTTAAAACATAAATATTTTTTTTTGTTAGAAAAAATAGATGGAAAAAATGAAAATAAATCATTTATTGGAAAAATAAGAATTAATATAAAAATAGTATTTATTAATGGCAATAATAATTTAAGAAAACAAAGAAAAATCAATTAATAAATGAGGGGAAAATATTCATTTAAATACAATACCCACAAATCTTCCTTCCCTCCTCTCACACGTAATTTTCTCAATTCAAACTTTTTCCAGAGATCCACTCAAATCAAGTATATCAAATCCCCATAATCCTCGCAACTACACTTAAATCTTTTCTTCATGAATAGTAATTTTGCTGTACTAGTTTCTCCAAAACTTTAAAAAGGATTTTTGGATTTTGTATTGAATATAATTTGATGATCTATCTTGTTCTAACGATGGATTTTAAAGATTTTTTTCCATTGAGAATATATACTATGTTGATGATACATTCCAATAATTCTGAATTAATCATCATACGCACGATTAATGATCATTTTAATCACTAACAATATTTTTTTCATGTAGGAACTTGATCAGTAACTTCATTTCTTGTGAAAAAGAAGTAATAAAAAATGTTTTAAAATAATACCACAAATGCGGAGAAATTTCCACATGTGAAACCATGTGGAAACTGCATATTCAACTGTTGATCTGTGGGCGTTTTGTATGTTTATAGTGAGTGATGAGAAGTTTACGTAACATTTTCCAAAAGCGTGTCCAAGGTAAGAAAAAAAAAAGAGTGTGTAATATTGTATCTTTTGCAACGCTAATTAATTAAGAATTAGGGTGGTGGACTTCTTCCCGGAACGATTTAAAGCAACTTTATTTCTAATCAGTTGTTTTCATATAATTGTGCGAAGCATGTTTGTCTCTTTATTTATTATTTCTATATTCTCACAGATTTTGACATGTAAAATTAATTGATAGAATGATGTTAGATTTTCTTGGATGCTAGTTCTAATCAATTGGTGGGAAGAAACTAAGAAGTTTTAGAGTTTAAAATGACCGAGTCCAAGTCATCGTGCTTATCTGCTACGGATTTCATGCTCACTAGCCACAGCAAGTTCTAGGAAACTCTTCCATATGTTTACTCGTCCAATAATATTGTAGTTTTATTCAGTTTTAAATTAAATTAAATCAACTGATTTTTTTTAGTTTTTGAAAAAAGTATTATTTTTTCTTTATTTCTAATATATTTCTCTGTTTCAATTTTTTATATTAATTCAGAATTATTAAAACCATCAATTTTATCGAATATCATTTTATCATCATTAACACCGTGTTTGCATGGAGAAAAAAAGAGCTTGAAGATTGTGAAAAATCGCCTCTAGTTGACTTGCACAAAAAAATACGGATTTTGAATCATTCTAGACACGTATTTGCATGCAAATATCGTAATATTTGAATTCAAAATATCATATATTATATTATAAAATAGACTTGACTTTATCTATAGAAAATGACTTATTTGTAATGGTCGATCGAAATCATCCGGTCTTGTTAAAAAATTAGTTTATGCTGATTGATTGATAATTATCGAGATGTACTTTTGATCTATTCATCAACAACCATAAGATACATGACATTAATAACGCGAACACATTGCATTCACTAACAAGATACCACTTAAAAGAGAGAGCTTACGCAACATTTTAAGTAAGTTGGGCCTTCAGTCGAATTATCCCTAAAACACATTCAAATCTCTATAAAAGGGAACGTAATCTCAAAAAATAAGGTATGATTACTCTAATCCTATTTATCTTGTATTACTCGGACCGTAGAGGAGAATATTCAAAAGTGAAAAAAGCCTACCAAACACATATAGAAACTTAAGAGTACTAAAACATATAATATAAATATTTTATTAATATTTATATTTTCTTAATTATTATTATTAATATAAATAATAATAAATGCTCTTATAAACTCAAATAGTGTGATTTGAAGAATATTGATTTTGAGTAAACCAAACTTTAACTAAATTGAATCCTCTTTAAAAAAAAAGGTTACCGAATTTTGTTATAAAGCATCAAGTAAAAAAAGGATAACGTGATGTTTAAGTTGGTAAAAGTTTAAAAACAAATATAATAAATACTTATTGAGTAGTGATAAAATTAAGTAAATAATAAAAAAATTATGTTTATAAGATTTTAGGTTAGGTTAATACTCAAGTCTAAGTTACGCCCTTATTTTTTAAAGAGATAATATTATATTATAATATTATAATTATCTTATAATATTATATTTTTATTTTTTGATATTAGATAATACACAATCTTCCTAAATTCGAAATCCGAAATAAAGAGTGACGAAACTTTAATTTAAATTTATTAATTAAAAAATCATTTTCAATCATTTAAGTTGAGCTTAAAAATTTGAAATCATTCTATCTTATTATTCTAAGTTGAGCTTGGTAACCTTTAACCAAATTCATGGGATAGAGCTTAATAGAATTATTATTTTTTCTTAAAATCATACGAATCTTCTTAATTATTAATTAGGAAATTTTAAAGCTTATGATGAATTTTAATAATTTCGAAACATTACATCAGGATTAACATTTCTCTTAATTCTAAATTGTTTCACTAAAAAAAACTTTTGGAAACTTGTATTTCAATAAGTTAATAACTTTTAACTACTAACGTTTAACTTATAATCAGTTTTATAGTATTTTAAAATACAAACTTATTTTATTACTTTGTAGCATTTTTTTATATGACTACATTAATTAACGTAATGAAAATATGAATGATATCTAATTGAAAAGGTATTTTTTATTTTATTAAAAAAGTAGTATATAATATAAAATAAATGTGTAGAATATACAATATGAAAATAGGATGCCGGTCGGCTTTGACGTCTCTGACTCGGAATTTAAACTAAAATAAATTATTTTAAATTTTTTAGTCGAATTACATCCAATTTGAACTCAATTATTCAAATTTGATTATACATACAATAAAATTCAAAATAAATTATCAATTTTTCATCTCTAATTGTTATGTATAAAGTTTTACTGTATAATCATGGATTTCAGTTTTACAATTTTTATTATTATTTAATTAATTCAAGTGAGTTGTAATAAAAATATACTGTCTAAAACTTTAATATCAATACTATTTGTGAATCGTTTGGGCAATATTAAGTGTGGATTTTTTAGATAAAATAGAATTTTCCCGCTTCAAATTAAAAATATCTTATGATACTTTTATTAAATATAAAATATTATATGAATAATTTTGTATAGCTGACGAAAATGTAATATTTTGTTGATGATGAAAATATATTATAATATCATAATATATATTTTTAATTTATATATTTGAAAAATTAAAAGATAATTTAATGAAAAAGCATAATATTTTCAACATGGGCTTTTTTAACCTTCATTTACATTTGTCCTTTCTCCCTTTTAAGTTTTAAATAAGACTAACAATGATATGTATTTTATGTACGTATTACGTGTGTATTTTATAATATACTAAAAAATAATTGAATTTTAAAAAAAAAAAAAACTTAGTCAAGGAAAGTATTTTATGAGATACGTGATTAATCCTTTTCATTTTCAAGAATTTATAAAACTTAATAAGTTAATAAATAACTACTTCAATGAAAATATTTGAATCTTTATACTATTGATGTAAAATGTGTACTTATTTTGCTGACTAGTAATTTTTTTTTTTTTTGTAAAAAAGTCTGATAAAGTAATTTTAGTCAAATTTCTCAACTTCATTTTATTTAGAAACCATAATCTTCTATACTATTTTAGAAATTTAACTTTATTCGAATCAATAACATGTTTATGTCCGGATATATAATCATTACTACAACATGATTATTCAATATTGTTTTTTAAAGAAATTCTATGTCAATTTCATAGCCGATATTGAAAAAAAAAAAAAACAATATCAAGTGTTTCATCGTTTCTTATGATCCAATGTATACATCGATTACGTTTTTAATTGAGATACTATATTAAACATCAATTATTTATATATTCAATATTAAGTTATCAAATACATTAAATATGGTTTATCAATTCCATATCAAATATGGTTATAAACGGATGCAAAATATGTATTTTCTATATTAATTATGGTTATAACTGAGATAGTAAATAGTTCTTTTTTTTTTAATTACTATTTCTCAACCTGAAGTGACAGACACGACATACACCAAAGTACATCTGACTTGCAATTATTGATACATATGTAGTAGGAACCACGTGTTGGCTTTAAAGTAGTGCTATGCAATTGTAATGACGTTATTTTGTTGAAAATGATTCCCATTGCAAATCTTTTGACAAAACAAAGAGTAAAATAGACTTAGTTGATGTTTAAATAAGTTATTATTTTATTGTAATATAATATTTATTATTATAAAAATAGTTGTAGAATATATACTTTTTGGCATTCTATAACTGTTTTTTTTTTCTAATAAAAGAGTATATTGTAATAAAATTATAATTTATTTCATTATCAAATTTACTGAAGGTTATTAGCATCCGTAGAATTACTTTCCATTTAACAACTACATATATTTTAACTTCCTTTTAAGAACAGTAATAACTCATTAATCGCTCAACTTATCAAGACACATTACTCTAAAATAGAATAACTGAGAAGAAACTTTCACATACAGAATCAGAAAATGAAAAATATAGGGTTTTGTCCCCATGAATGACTCACTCAGAAATTGTTAATATTATGGAGTTCCTCTTCTAAGATGTTTGTGAACTTATTCATCTGAGTCCTTTCAAGTGCCAATCCAACCTCAATTCCTCCTTTTTGGTCTCTACAATCAGAAAGAGAAATTGATCCAGACGATTCAATATGCGCTGATTCAGTTTTCTTAGGCTTTCCCCAACCAAAATCAGTCTGGTACACACCCAATTTCGGTGAACCCGCAATAACCAACACAGATTTACCTGGTTTCCCTAACTCTCTATAGTCTGAGATCAGTGTTTCAGCATTTCTCAAAGCATCGCTCTTCAAATCTCTAACTTGTCTTTCAATGGCGTTTGCTGCCACTACAATACCACCTTTTCCCGCTAGCTCACTCCTCTTTATTGCCACGATGTAAGCGGTTAGACAATTTCCAAAGTACGTGGAAGGTAATGAAAATTCAGGACGATCACGGCAATCTGCTAGAAACACCAAGTGGCAAAGTTCATCACACTCTTCCGAAAAACAATTGCCCTTTTTCTCTTCCGACCGAATCATACAAACCCAAAATATAGAGCATGCAACAACAAAGGTTGATATGTGTAATGCCCCGGAATCATTGGTGGCACATTTAAGAGAGAGCCATTTCTTTAGTTTCTCAACTTGTTCAAGGCCAAGAACAACATTGAAGCGAACCTTGTTAGTGGAAACATCTCGCACGAGCCCCGCGAACTCCATGCTTTTGGACTCAGAGTGTTCAAGATCTTGGAAGTAAATGAACTTAAGCCCCTTTGGGTCTTTAACTCTGTCTCTCTCGTATGAAGGAGGAGACAAGGAGGTTTCAATGGAAGCCAAGTCTCCTCTTGCCTTGCAAAGAGAAGCCCAAAACTTGATGAAATGATGAAGTGATTTGCCATCCCCAGCAAGGTGGTTGAAGGTAAGACATATGCTGAAGCCAGAGTTTGGGAAAACCGTGACTTGAATGGCCATGAGAGGCAACACACTTGTGCCATCTTGCTCCACACGAGAGGAAGGCAAGGTGGGAACAAGAGGGTGCCAGTTTCGAACGTCTTGAGGTGAATCTGATGTGAGGAGATTGAAGTTAGCCGTGGACTCTGCAACCGTGAAAGAGAGAGAGTCGCCCGGAAGGTAACGAATGTGAGAGAGATGGAGTTGTGGTGGAACGATGAGATTGGAGGCAAAAGGAAAGAAGTGTTGGAGAGAGAGGGAAAGAGAGTGTTTTAGAATGGGAAGTGTGGTTTGAAGGAAGTGGTGAGTGGAGTGGGGAAACTCATAGAAGAGGATGCGTTGGATGGGGTGGCAGAAGAACCATGGAATATCGAAGAAAGTAAAAGGAAGGATGGTTGAAGGAACAGAATTTGGTGGTGGAGAAACTTCACACCGCTCTATCATCTTCACCGAATCAACTTCTCTCAGGTGAGCCATTTTGTTTTGGCACTGTAGCTGTGAAATGACACTCTGAAAAGCCTCTCACGGAAGCTTCTTGTGAGAGAAAGAAAAAACCATCGATCTCTCTACCATGTTAACTTTAATAATATTTGATAATATATATAAATTTTGAATTAGAGATATTTTGTGTCTTTGGTGATGGTGTGATAGAGGGCTACGCAATATATCAAAACATTTGTTTAGAATATGATATATGTGTGGAAGAAGAACAAAAATTATAGATTTGAAGGATATATATGATGAATAAAAAGAGAAAAAAAAAGTGTTTATCAAATGAAATATTCATAGACAAAATGATTGTATATCTAAAATATTAATCAACACCTGATATACATCTAAAAAAGGTAACAAAAGTTGTAAACTTATAGAATATATGATAAAAAGAGAAAAATAAGAAGGCAAAATAAATATTTAATAAGTATATATTAAATGAAGATGCATTGTATCATTGATCATTTACAAAATGATATATTGAAAAGTGAGGATTGAAATATTTTTCACTTCACGCTCAACACGTGCGTTGTTATTTAATCATTTTGTTTATTTGTTTAATATGTTATATCACATCACATGCATATATGCAGAGAAATAAAACAAAAGTTACAGTTATATTATATAATAATTAAAGATAAAAAGGATGTGCATTCATATCACATTAGTTAGATTCCTTCCCACCCCTTCGATTATCCCGAGAACCAATAAAATATATAAAAGAGTTAGGAATTTAAGCGAAAAGGAGGGGGTATGATGTTAAATGAATTAAATAATTAATATAGATAAAATCCACAAATTTATTATTTTAAGATTTGAGAGATGCTAAATGAATCAAACCAAATAATATATAAAGTAAAAATTCACAAATTCAAAAAAATAAAAATAAAAATAAGTGTCATATTTTCTTATATCAGATGGAAATGACTTGCGGTTCCGCATGCTTGGTCAACTTGATCACCTTTTCTTATTACGTGTCGTGTGTGACGAGAATAATGTGGCACATCAATAATTGATTAAAAGGGTGATGATTTATATCATCGTAGTAAGGAAAGTAAGAACACTAGTTTAAAAATAAAATAGGGTTGGATATTATTTGATTTCAATGTAATATTGAATTTGGTCTTGTACGATTCAATTTGGATGGATTTTATGGTTTGATAAACTTTTTGGAGAAATTATTTTTGTAAGATATTGTTAAATGAGATTTATACACCTATTAGTTTTAAATAAATATTCATTTTTTTTATTTTTAATATAAAATATCGCCTGTCTTTTCTATTTTTAAGTAGATCTTTTTGTTGTTGTGATTTTAATAAACTACATCAATCATTTTGTATTCTTAAGGGATACACACTCGCCTTTCAAAATGTATTTTAAATATTATATCAATTAAAATTTAAATAAAAGGTTAGAAAAATTAAAAGTTATGGTTCTAAATAACCAATTTTTGTATATACATTGAATTCGGAGTTTCTTCTGTTATTCCATGTTTGTTGAAATATTTTTTAAAGCTTAGGTATACTTTTATGTGCATAAAGATAATATCATCTAAAATTTAAAAAATTACTTAAAATTTAAAACATAATGTTTGTACATGAGTATATTATATATTTACTGAGTGAACAAAGAATACATTTGGATAATTAACAAAGAACATTGTCAAATATCATGCCAACTTGCGAAATAAATAAAAAAAATCCCAATGTTTAAAATAAGATGAAACCATTCCAAGCAGTTGTTATTAGATAGAGATATCAAGATATGATTTTCGTTTGTCGTTACCACAAGGACCCTAAGAAGGAAGAAACCATTATATACTTTTTTAACCTTACACAATTTCGTGGGATGAAAATGAGTGAGGAAACTTTTCAAAAGGGAAATCATATTCCGCACTTTCTATTAAATAATTTACCACTTGATAACTTTATCTTAATAATAAAGCAATATGCATCAATAATTTAATTTTAAAAATAATTAAATTGTTGGTCATTGTGATTAATGATTGTTTTCTATGTGATTAATAATTATTTTACTCTATTTTTTGTATTTTGGTATGTAAGTTGATCGATAATTTCTTACGAGTTCTTAGATTATATTTTATGTTTAGTGATCAAATGAAAGTATTTGAACCTTTATATAAAAGTGCAATAGAAAAAATTTGGCCGTAATATTCTGTTGAGATAATGAATTTTAAGAGCATTATATAAAGAATTTAAAATAGTTTATAATAAAATATATCATTCGATATAAATTTTTTAAGAAAAATAAAATTTTATAAATTTATCAAAATAATTTGATTTAAAATTAATAATTTTAATTTACATTTAAAAATAAAATGTTTGAAATTCCTTTTATTCTATCCTCTCTCATATATCCACGTCTTATTTCTTCATATTTTCCTTTTGTAAAGGTCTCAATCAGAATATCATTTGTTCGACTTAATCTGTGATTTTATTGTTTTGAGTGAGGTGGAGGCACCAGTAACCAATATTGTCTTTTTTATTGGTGTTGTGTGAAGTTTTTTTCAGATTAAAGTCAGTTATTGATATTTAATGTTGTCATTGTCGAATTCCTTTTCTTTTTCAACATAGTCAGTGTTATTTTTCAATTAATATTGGTTAGAATTTTCTTTTTTAACATAAACAATGTGTTTTTTTCTAATGCTAAACATGTTTTTTTAGTTTATATCAATAATATTTTTTTTTTAAGTTATCTTCGATCAATATTGATTAAAATATAAGTTACAATTATTTCCTTAGCAATATGAATAAGATTTTTATTAACCAAACATTGACACTGTCATGTTTTGGTTAATGTCAACTAAGATTTTTTTATCACTACCAATGTCATTATTTTTTAATTGGCACAGGAGTTTTTTTAATTGCTATTTTTAAAGTAAAGTTCAATGATTAAGTGTTATTTAATGATAAAGTATAAATATAAATATGCTTTATTTGTGACAAAATAGTTTTTAAATGTGAAATGCAATCTAGCCGAATCTAACCTGCTCATAATGCGAAAAATGTTTTTTTTTTCCTTTCTTTTATTATACGCTTGGCCATCGTCATTTCAGTTATTTTGCCATTCAGATAGGTTATCACTCACTACAGTAATTTACTTTCATTTAACAACTGAAAATAATATTATTTTTATTATAAAAACCAAATGTGAAATGGATGTAATTTTTGCGTAGTGCTAAAATATATTTATTCTTCAGATTTTGATGTTACTTATGAAGCTTTGTGGGCCATACCATGACTTATCTTGATTATGTATATAACCAAAATAAACTAAATGTCTACGTTGGTTTGACTTACAAGGAAAACTGAATTTTATAATTTCACTTGAGATGGATTCCGACCTCAACGTGTGTCGAATCAAATAGCAGTTCTAATAAGGATTTTCTATAAGAATTTATTAAATCATCCGGTTGCCATCGTTTATAAGAAATTTATATTTAGTTATGCTTTCATGATAACAAATTTCCAAAAAATTTAAAGATTCATTTTATCTGATCTAATTATGTCTTAAATAAATCTTAGGAATATGTTTAGTTTTTGCTTAAAAAAATCTTTGGTTTTATTACGAAATAACCAATATGTTAATAATTTTTAATCTTGTTATTATAGATATGGAATATCTTAGTTAAATTTTGCACATGGGCCTTTTTAATATTTATGTGTAGTGTTTATATTATTTTCATATATTAAATAGTTGGTTAAACAAAAGTTTGATCACATTTATTCGTATGACTCAAACTTTATTTTATATGGTGTGATAGTTCTCCTCTTTTTACTTTGTTTATACATAACATATATTATGTTAGTATTATCTTTTATGATAAAGAATTGTTTTTACTAAAAGTAAACTATAACTTTTAAGTTAAGGTGGAGTAGGATTTATTTTGAGAAAGTGAAAGTTTGACTAAATTATATATTTTCTAAAGAAAAATCTCCAACCTTTAAGTGAGTGAGTAAAAGTATAAAATAAGTGATTGTAAGATTGAGCGAGTGTAGTCCTGGTAAGATTGATTTATATTTATAGGCTTTCTTGGTTCCAACTGAGTTATTCTTAATAAATATAAATTATGGTCATAAATAAGAATTATGAAGATTGACAAAATATATTTAATATAATTTATCTTAATCATCATAAAGTATATTAAATGAGATTAAATTACATTAAATTTGTTTGAATATGATACTAGTAGGTATATAACCCCTCCAAACTCAGAATTCACAAATGAGATGTAGGTGGACTGTGTTGATGGCTGAACAAGTTTTAACATTCTACAATTAATCTGTATATCATTTTGATCCTTTAATAAGTAGGGTTACTTTGAGATGGTTGACTTGTAACCAAATCATTTTTAACTTGTCTAAAGTTGATTTGATAACTTGATTTGATTTTTATTTTATTCCTTTTCGAGCAATATCTAATAGAATTTACCCCAATCAGATTAGGTTGGATTAGTTTATGCTATAATTATGTGATGGTCATTTATTACAAATATTTTAGGTTGAGTATAAGCCCAAGTCATCTTTTCATGACTTACCTTAGGTCACTTTAACCCTCATCGAGCTCATGAGATTGAGCTTTAGAACTACTATTTTTCTAGTTCTTTTAGTGGAAACAACCTTTTGGAGATTAACCTTCATTGAGTCGTATTAACTCGTTCTTCGTCAAAAGATTTTAAAAAGACAGTGCTAAAACAATGCATTTTGGGCCTTCTATAGATGTAAAAGACTTTACCTTAGACAAAGATGATGTCAATGGTAACTTAGTTCATATTAAATCATATATATGTAACTAAATACCAACTTTATGTGAACCGAGTATGTTGAATCCAGTCGCATTCGAGTAATCTTTATAATATAGTAGAATATGGTATTCACAGTTACCAAGTATTTGGAACTTGGCTAGAATTGTTAAATATAACGGCATTGTGACATTCGGTCTAGATCATTAATTGCGACTAAACTACGACATTCAATCGAGATCATTAAGACCAAATATCAAGTTACTTGGACTCGTTAATAATGAATTGAGTATTTTTTTACTCATTCATGTTCAACTTTGGTTTGATTGAGTATTTTCACTATTCGAGTTTAACTTCGATTGGATTGAGTATTTCACTCATCCGAGCTTCTTTTGGGATTGAGCATTTTCACTCATCCGAGCTCAAATATGGTTGGATTGGGCATTGTTATTCCTCTAGAGGTCACCTCCCTAAGGATCTCCCCTAGCCCCTAAATCCGAGCACAACTTCAAGTTTTTGCCTCAAAGTCGACCTCTACTTCCTCAAGGATGATGACTTTCCATACTTCCCAAAGCAGGCCTCGAGGGATGCCTTGACTCTATCGAGGTAATGTTAGTGCGTTGCCTTTCCATTATGCATCATGTTAAGGATAAAATTGGAGACTCCTCGACCCTGTTGACAACCACCAGCCAGTAACAACAGCAAGTGCGGGATTTCCTTAAGGAGAAGTCGGAAAAAGACAAGGTCTTGTCCTCCCACTCCTGGAGATACGCCAGAGCCAGAGTAAAATTAAGAACCTGGAAGCTCAGCTTGCACTGTATAAGCACAAACTGAAAATGGCTTAGGAGAAGTCACTAGCGATCCTGGCAAGGGTGGAAGGTGCCGAGAAGAATATGGCAGAAGCCGAGGGGAGAGCGGTTGAGGCCGAGAAGAAGGCGACACAAGCAGAGGGGAGAGTACTGAGGTCGAGAAGACTCTGAAAGAGAAGGAAGCTAAGCTTAGAGACGTGCAAGGAAGACTTCAGAGCTCAGATACTAAACTCTCCAACCATAGTGTCGCATAGCAATTTAGAGATTTAGTGTGCAAATATTACACAATTATGATTAAACGTTATGAAAACAATAATAATATGACCGAGAGAGTTCCAATTTCGTGGTATGAGAAAGCACTACAATGTTCAGTTTTTCATAATTTTATATTGTTTTGTGGAGGTAGGAAATATTTTACCTCACCATGGGCGTCAAATGTTCTTACCTAAAATGAATTAGAACCTTCTAAGGTAAAGTAGGGTTGATTTTGAGGAAGTCAAAGTTTGACCAAGCTATATATCCTCTAATAATAATAGTTGTAGAGCCTGCTGATGAAGTACTGAATGAAGATATACCTGCAGAAGATTCTCCCACATTCAAGTCAGTTAGAACATAAAATAAAAATAATATAAGTGAATAAATATAAGATTGACTGAGTACTCCTATTAAATTAATTAAGATTGATCTCTCTATTTATAGGTCTCTTGGAGTAGACTGACTTATGTCTAATACATAAAAATTATAATGATAAATATGAATTATAAAAATTAATCATATCATATAATTTATCACTATAAAGATAGCGTTAATCATCATATTAAATGATATTAAATGAGATTAGATTGTATTAGATTCTTTTAGATCTCATACTAATTGGCATGTAGGTACAAAAATGATATGTTGTTCTTATCTTTTATACATCTTTTTTATTTTCCACAACTTAAAATTGTAATAAAAAATTATTTGATATAAAACTTGAAATTATCTTCATATTTTTTTCACTTTCCTTTTTATTTTCATAAACAATTCCCAGTAATAGAAAAACATAAAAATTATGAGAACAAAAATATTATTATATTAAAATAGTAGAAGATTGTCTAGACAAAATAATAGAAAAAAAATGCTTAGACTCTCAAATAATACTATATCTATAAACCTCAAGTTAATAATAAATAGACAACGTTAGACATTTTCTATTATCTATAACACTACTACACAAATCAGGCCTTAAACATCACATTATTGCTGGTTGTAAAATGGAGAAGTTACATTATCATATGATACAAAAAATTATTTTAATAAAGACCAAAGCAGACCACTGGAGAAACAAGTATTGAAGAGAGGAAGTCCAATAAGAAATCATAGCTGAATGGCTGCTATGGCGTGGTCCTTTTTTTCAAAATCTATTTAATCCAATGGAGCAAAGACATTTACATTAAAAAAATACAAAAGTATAATAATTATCTTAGAAGATCCGACCCCACGGGAATAGGATCTAGTGCATTCACGTAGCTGCAAACCAACACACTCGATGGTGAATTTTCGGATGCATATTCTGAATCTGATTCACCAAATAAAATAGTTCATCTACGGTCACAATTAGCGTACTATGTTAACGCGTTAAATTCGGACCGCAGAGGATCACTGTCCACTCGCTTCAGTATTCACTTTCCTTTTTCTGATCGCTATACAAAGGACCCGCCAATAAAAACGAGCTTTTCTATTACATTTCCCTTCGCTTCTGCGTTTTGTCAGAATCTCAGTTTCGCTTCTGCGTCACCACGCACTCAGATCCGGCTAAGAATAACGTTTGATAAACTCAATTTCACAAATCAAAGGCTCTCATTGCTCATTCTGAGAACATTTTCAAGTAACTCTCGTTATCACCTCGCATTGCATGTGCTTCAAAATCGCTTTCTAATATCTCTGTCGCAAACTTGCTTCGGTGTCGCAGCTGAATGCGGCAATGGCTTCTCAATCCTCCTCCGACGGCAATTTCATGAAGAACTTCTGGATCCCGCCCCACGTGCTAGTGCCGGACTCCGTGGTTGAAGGTAGCAACATCGATATCGAGGGACCTGAGTGTCCGGTGCTCGTTTTCGTTAACTCCAAGAGTGGTGGTCAGCTGGGAGGAAACCTCTTGAAAACGTACCGTTCGCTTCTTAACAAAAATCAGGTATGTTACTTGTTAGTGTGCGACCATTCTTAAATTTTGTAGGGAAACTTGTTATGCGGGACTTAATATAGCGTGTGGTTTTAAGGTTTTCGACTTGGGGGAAGAGGCTCCTGACAAGGTTCTGAGGAGGATCTATGTGAATTTGGAAAATCTCAAGCAAAAGGGCGATCGAATGGCTACGAAGGTCATGGAGAAATTGAGATTAATTGTGAGTTGAAATATGCAAATGAAAAAATTTCCGTGTCTTTTTTTTAATATACTTGTTTTATATGCCATTATGTATACAGTTTTGCCCTTTTCGGTGATATGTTGCTTGGCTTTAGGTAGCAGGGGGTGATGGAACAGCTGGCTGGCTACTTGGAGTTGTTTGTGATCTCGAATTGTCTCATCCGCCACCCATTGCCACGGTTCCATTGGGCACAGGGAATAATCTGCCGTTTGCATTTGGTTGGGTAGGAAATTGCAGTTCTATGTTGTGTGCTTTTAATTAGCAGATGCCAAGCATTTACTTAAAAAAAAATTAATCATCTACTTGTTCCCTTTATACATGAAGATTTGTGGTTCCTACCAAGTCCTTTGCTTTTGAGAAGTCAAGGAATTTTTCTTCACTTTGGTATATGTTGTGACATTGATGATAAACATAATCAGATTTTTCATATTTAAAAAAAATAAAAAAGCCAATGGAACTCATTTTTTCTGCTGCTTTATTGCAGGGGAAGAAGAACCCAGGAACAGATGAACAGTCGGTCAAGGCATTTCTAAATCAAGTAATGAAAGCTAAGGAAATGAAAATAGACAAGTAATGAATCTTGGTTCTACTCTTTCATCTTACCATTAATTGTTGTTGCTACATCAATGGCTCTCTTATTGATCTATATTTCCATTTCCTGCCTTCTATTGCGAAAACTTCAGGCGCGCTTATTATTGAGTGTAATAAATTTGTATGTTGCTAGGTTATGATTGTGATCCTAATTGAATTTTTGTGGATTAAGAGCATTTTAGTTGGGCTCGCTGCAGTACCAACCAATGTAAAATTTATTGATAGTTCAGATATTCAAACTGAAAACTTATGATTTCCTTTTTTATTTACTAATTTAATTTTCATTTGTTGGGAACCAATTCGATATGAGATTCTTCCTTCACGTGTTCACAAACCTTGTTAATCGTAAATTATCATGCTAGCTGTTATTAGCATTATGATTTTCATTTACTGTTTTTTGTTCATTATTTCGTTCCCTTAGGGGGTATATTAGTGGTTTTTCTAGTTTATTAAAGAGTCCTTTTTTCTGCTTTGGAGCTTTAGTTGTGTCCCTTGCTGACTTCCCACGTCCTTAAGGCCCTTTAATTCAAAGTGATACATGACAATTGTTCTAGATATTTATTAATTTTTTATTCATCTGTTTGGAAAATGTTGATTGCTGATTCTGTGTTTTGTTCTCCCAAACCCCCTCAGCTGGCACATTCTTATGAGAATGAGGATTCCGAAAAAAGGTACCTGTGATCCAATTCCACCCCTTGAGTTACCACACTCTTTGCATGCCTTCCATCGTGTATCTGAGGCAGATGAGCTTAGTATGGTAAGATTATACTATTTACTATTTTGCAATCTAATACTACATCTTGTTTATGGTGAAAGTAGTTCTTCATAACTATTTTGCTTACGCAAGTTTTAGCTTCTTTTGTACTCACTCTACTTCCATGTCTGGTTGTTTCTTATTGCTCTTCAGGAAGGCTGCCATACTTTTCGTGGCGGGTTTTGGAATTACTTCAGCATGGGTAAGAATAGCTTTTCCTGTGTTCTTTTATACATGAACTACCTTTAGATGCTTCATAATTCTATTTTCCACTAACATAAGAATTAGTTGATTTAATTTACACTTCATGATAGTGTGTGTCTATATTTTATATATATATATATAAGTTTATCCTTTGACTATATAAAATCCATTTTGTATTAATTTTAGAAATAAAACTTACATGACGTAAGCTTATAAGTATGAATTTGTATAAAGCGCATGCTAGTGGAAACAATCCTTGATCAGGCTTTAGTTACCTCCTGCCCCAGCAAAGTTAAAGTGAAGTCTTGGGAAACTAAAAAACGTATGAATCTGTTATGATGGGGACTGATTTGTCTAATGTTAAATAAGTATGCTGGTAACGTGAAATTCATTGATTACCTTCTTTGGTGTTGACTATTCTTGGCATCTCTTGAAATATTTAGATCACGGAAATAGTATATTTTGAGGTCTTCGTTTTTCTTCATTCCATCAATTCATCCTACTTCAACTCTCATTACTCCAAACTGTAGGAATGGATGCTCAAATCTCGTATGCATTTCATTCTGAAAGGAAAATGCATCCTGAAAAGTTCAAAAATCAGTTGGTCAATCAGGTATGCCTATTTTGGTACTTGGCAGTAGTCATAGTATATACGTAGAAAGTATTGCATAGACATAAATGACGACAATACTATTTTGACATTTTCACTCTTGATTGAAAAGTCTATATAGTATAGGTCTTTTAGACCACGGAGATGTAATTGCATCTACTATTTTTTGTTATTAATTTTATTCTGATTTTAATCGTGGCAGAGTACTTATGCTAAGCTTGGATGCACACAAGGATGGTTTTTTGCTCCTCTGTTCCACCCTCCTTCCAGGTCAGTTTGTGTAGATCTGTCATTTGGTCGGACAAAGGTTTCCTATGTTTTTTAGGTTGTTTTTCTTCCAAGGCAGTAAAATTTGTAAAAAAGCATTCAATATAGGAGAATGATAGAAACTGGTTCAGATTTATCCAAGACTCTTCCTGTTTACGGCAAACATTCCTTATTTTTTTCATCCAACTGACCAAATTAGCAAATTAATGTAACTAGGTATCTATCAAGGGACCATGTAAATTCATTAAAGTTCATGCTGGTAATATATGCTACAGGAGTCATATTGAAAACCTGCTATGAACATTAGTTGAATCGGCTCCTTGCACTGGTTTTCTAATTAAATACAAGTATATCTTGTATTTAATTTTGTTATTTTGTCTTACGAGTCTTCTGAATGCAGAGTTCTCCATCCAACCATGCATTTGTTATCATTAGTTAATTTAGCACTACTTTGTTCAGCATCATGATACAAAACCTGCCGTTGTTACTCGTTAATGATAATAATATACACAGATGGACCTTATGTGAGCAATTAATTGTTCCACCAGTTGAGTTTTTTGGAGTGACAAAGTGGCTTGTTCACAAGTTTTCCAATTGAGTCAGATGGTTTGTTTTGGCCTTTTTGTTGCTTGCTATCCGTAGTTCTGGGAAGTTGGAAATGCATATGCCCAAGCCACACACAATATCAATTTTTCATAGGTCCATCTAAGCATTGTTTTCACATATATTTGCTACTTAACCGGTTAAGTAAATGCATTTTGATCTTTGAATGCAGAAACATAGCACATCTTGCAAAAGTAAAAGTCATGAAGACGCATGGTCATTGGGAAGACCTTCCGATTCCGCCCAGGTATATCATTTTTACACTCATATATGATCTTTTCCTTTGTCATATGGAGGTATAAGCTGTTGAGTTACATCAGTTGGCGAAAAACTCCTGAATTTTCAAATTACCGAGAAGATCCAAAGAAACACTAAACTATGCTTGACAGCTTTCCAATTTTATTGCTATGCAAACCATGTCTATTCATGTTTCTCAGAAGTTTATTGCTTTTATCACTGTCTATTTTCATTATTTGGTGATTACTGTCCCATCACTTGGCGCCTTATGAATTGAAGTACGGATATTTTGGGGTTAAATGGCCATTTAATCCACTTCCATTTCGTCCATCTTCTGTTCTTTGTGTTCCAATTTACTTCTGGAATAAAGATATGTTTTATTAATACTCTTTCCATTTTATATACAGCATCAGGTCCATTGTATGCCTCAACTTGCCTAGCTTTTCTGGTGGATTGAATCCATGGGGTAAACCGAACAAGCACAAGAGGCGTGATGTAAACTTCATACGCAAATTCTGAAATAAATTATTTTGTAAAATCTTATTCCGCTGTTAGTTTTAAGGCCAAATACAGTGGTAGTAAATAATAATTAATATATAATATTTGGATGCACATGTTTTCTGAACAACCAAAACTCTGAGTATGTTTTCTTGATTCAATACATTGCAGAGAGATTTGACATCTCCATATGTAGATGATGGCCTTATAGAGGTGGTTGGCTTTAGAGATGCTTGGCATGGGCTTGTTTTGCTAGCTCCAAATGGACATGGAACTCGCCTTGCCCAGGTATGTGAGTACACATTTGCGTTTATACATTTTGTGTGAGAAGAGAAGTTGGAAAATTTACTTTGGTGTTTACTTTTTATGTTATAAAATGAGCACTGTTTTTTTTGTATCACACCAAAATCTTTTTCTTTTCTTTTCTATTGCTTTAGTGTTTGAGAGAAAAATTTGAGAGGAAATTAGTTTTTCTTGTAAGGTTTTCCCTGTAGTTGTTTTTTTTTTATTTCCCAGGAAAGGTTTTTATCATTTTTTCCTTATAATTAGAGAGAAGGATATTGTAAAAGTTATGATAAGGAAAGATTTGATATTTAAGTTTGTCCATTAATAACTCACTTCTATTTCTTATGCACTTGGTGTATTAGTTCAATGTCTACTGCCATTGTTCAAATAGAGATTATTACTCATAGTAAAGAGTGCTTAAATTAGTTTCAAAACCATGATAGCAAAATATGAAATAAAAAAGTTCAATGGGAATAATTTCTTGTTGTAGAGACTGGACTCTATAATTTTCTTTCCTTTGCTAAAATTACATTATTGCCTATTATATATTTTATTTTAGTTGAGTTTTTATATTATTACTCTAGTTCCCAATATTTTGATACTCATGCCACGTTCTTCTTTCTAAATCGAACTTCTTAAACTTATTTGTAGATGTTGATTGCACTTATTATTCATCTTTTATATTAATTTTAAATGGCTTCAAATTATGTTGACATTAGGCACACAGAATCCGCTTCGAGTTTCACAAAGGTGCAGCAGAATATACGTTCATGAGGATTGATGGGGAACCTTGGAAGCAACCCCTCCCAGTTGACGATGATACTGTTTTGGTGGAAATTTCTCACCATGGCCAGGTTAACATGCTTGCAACTCATGAATCCAAGTCTAAAAGTGTGAATGATCCGTCATCTCCACACCACAATGATGTGGAAGAAGATGATAGTGATGACGAAGACTCTAAAGCAGATGAATTCCGGAAGTTTGGTGCGGCAGAAACATTTAAAATCCCAGATGAGGTAGACCTTGCTCATCTTAGTTAGGTCTTTCATTGTGAAAGCCATTCTTTGAAGTTATGCAGCTGACAACAGTGCCTGCATAGCTATTGATAGGACTTTTATAAATATTTGTCGTTTCCCTTGTCAAAGCATTCACCTCTTTGCTCTATTCTAGCAGCGATTATGTCTGTAAACATGTTAATTGTTATTTAGAACCGATATGCAATAATTGTATTCTTTAATATAAACGCAGTTGCAAAAGAATCAAGAAAATAATCTCGTAGTTTTTCTTATGTTTAAAAAATTGAATAACATTATTTGAAAAAATTAGGTAGAATTTTAAGCTTCTTTATACTAAGTTAATATTTTAATCTTTGTACTTTAGATTCATTTCTAGCTTAGTTTAGTATAGCCAAAAGATTCCAACTTTGGTTTTTAGGCAAATTAAAATTACATTTTCCCATCGTTTGGATTTGTTGTGGCAATGTAAACAAATGTTCGCGTGTGGAACGTAAATCCTACGTAATTTGAATTTTTAAACCATATTAATGTTTTAGTTTTCATATGAAATTATAATACATACGTAGTGATTCTTATAGAAATTACTATTACCATTTAGTATGACAATGCACTTTACTATTATTTTGAGTTGTTAAATGAGTCTTTGTTTGATGGGATCGAAATATCACCATCCATGTTTCTACTATAGGATGTTTATTTCTAATAGGAATTTTGAAGGATAGTTAACAAGAAGACCGAAGTAGAGCTTGAAACCAATCACGAATACGTATAAAGAGCTGCTTCTAGATTAAGTTGATAGAATTTTTGTGCTCATCCTTTGTTTCTTTATAAACATTACTATTATTGTTATTGAACTCCTACAATTGACTTATTATTATTATTAGTAGTAGGACTGATTCTTTCTGCATACCAATACCCTTTTCCTGCACCTTCATAAATTTTAAAAATATCAAAATTGTCTCTGTAAAAATGACCAAAATGACTTTCTGTTTTTTTAAAAAAAAAATTACTGAACTGGATTCCTTCCATCCGGTTTACATTTTGAAAAAAATTATAAATCGGATGGCCCCCATCCGGTTTATACTTTAGTTTTTTTTCAAAATGTAAACTGGATGCGAGACATCCGGTTCATATGAAGTTCATCTTCTCCGATGCAGATTCACCGTCGATGGCAACCCAATCATCAAATTAACTACCCTAATCATCAATACCACTCACAAATTGCTAATAAACATTTTTTTTTACTTTTCACTTGTTTAAAGCTTTAATTCATATTGAAGCAAATATGCAGCTTCTCCTCCTAGATCTGCGATGCGAATGTTGCAGACTCTCACCCACATGCACAAATCACTTTTGTTGACGGTAAAGGTGAAAAACAGATACAATGACTGAACCGGATGATACAGTAAAGCAATGAATCAGATGCAAGCAAAGGGAGAATGAATCGGATAAGAGTGGTTAAGGAGGTTAATAGGGGTAGAGGGTATTTTAGTCTTTTACTATTTATTATTTAAGGACATGTTTGTATTTTTCACTTAACTATGGAGTTGCAGGAGGTGCAAGACGAGAGTATTGGGGTGGAGGAAGAATTCGTCCAGTAGTAATTAATGGACAGTAAATTAGTTTTATATTTGCTAGTAAATTTATTGGTGGTAAAAAAATAGTAGAAAATTTTAAAATTCCTTTGGTGGTACCTGTGTTTTGTTTTTTCCTTCTACAGCTCTATATTCTACATTTGTTTGCTTATTTCTTTAAACTTGTGTAGAACATGAGTAAGTGTTTATCACCTATCTAAAAATTGTGACTTCTACCGTTTTGTGACACACGTTTGAAGTAATCTTGACCTTTGTAATTTGCTGTTGGTGTGGTAGTTTCCAAGTCCAGGCTAGACCAATGGAGAGAATTGTTACAGGGATTTAGGTAGATCACCATGACCGAATATTACAGTTAACAATAAGTACAACGTGCAAAAATCAAGGATTTGTTCACTCTAAATTGTACACTGTATAGAATAAAGTAGGGAATAATAATTGTTGATAATCAACTGTTGAGATTATAATAAATTTATTTTCACACATGTATTCATTTTATTAAAATCTCAATCGTTGATTAACAATATTTATTATTATATTTTATCCTTTGAAGTGTACCCTGTAAAACCAAGATGATAGAACTTTCTACTTTGCTTATCCAACTCAAGGATCTACTGAAAAAACACGTCAAAGATAATAAGTCTTGAGTAAGGAGATTGACCCGCAACTACAGACCTGGAAGTTGTTCACCCAAACATTTTGTGATGGCCTCATTAGCCTTTTGGGGTTCAGCCCTTTCATCCCTTTTCTTCTTCTCCCTGAAGCAAAATATAATTTCAACTAACCAAAACTTTGCTGAGCAAAAGAAGCAAGTTATGAGCAAATATGTCACATTTATTACATAGACTTTGAAGTAAAATAAAATGTGAGCTCGAGACTATTGATACACTTCTCAGTTATTAGTTACCGAAATGTTTTGAAATCTATTGTTTTCTAAGACGGCTACTTTGGATAGAATGTGAATCTTCCCAAGTCCTTGTCAGATTAATAGTACAAATCTCAATCACATTCAGCATTTCAAAATCAATTTTACCAAACTCTAAATCAAATGAACAATCAGTAGAGTTAAAACAACAAACTTAAATAGATCAAGCAAGATATCTCAAACTTAAATTAAATGGTAATATGTTAATACAGATGTTTAACTTGTGGCAATGCCTGGTTAATTTTTTTTTTTTAAGCTTTTACATTCACCAACTATATCTCAAGTGAAAAGCCATGAGATCAGAGAAAAACAATGGAATGACAAGGTTTGGTCTTTACCTATTAACATACTCCTGCAGCAGCTCTTTTGCTTGAACCAACTTTGAGAGCAGATTACGATACACGTCCAAGTCCCGATCAACACTTTTTTTGTTGATGTTCAAAGCCGCACAAAGCTGTTAAGTTGACATCAAAGATGAATTGATAAGAACTACAAACACAAAAATAGAAATTTCTGCAATCATATATTGAGAGTAACCTGGTAGGAAGACACAAGGTTAATCTCTTCAAATATGATAGAGTTTCTTGATTTGCAATTTGCTAGAACTCATGTAAATGAGAACTAGGCTTGTTAGCTTCAACTTCAAATTGCAAATGCAAAATAATTGTTTGAACAGACTTCCCTACGAATATTTATTAGTAAATGAAAAGGTAAATGAATTCAGTTTCTGCGTCATGAGCTAAAAATCAGCTTCTGCAGAAAGTTTTCTCATTCAACTTTTGTAACGTGCATATTCAATCCATTTTACCTTTCTAATTTCTTTTCCGATGAGTTATTAAAAAAATGCATATCAAAATAGTCCTAAATTCAAATCATAAGTCTTAAATGAATTGGTTAACCTTGTCCAAAATTGTTGGTTCCGTAGCATTTGCCAACTCAAGCAGACGAAAAAGTCCAACTGCAAAGAAACGACTATAACTGAATTCACCTTTCCCTGCTCTTTCTGCTATGTCCTTCAAAATCCCTTCAACTTCTCCTTCTTTGGATGAGAACTCAAGAAGGGAACCTGAGTTTTGAGCCCGAGCCCACTCTTCCAACTTCCGTGCATCTATTCTGTATAAGGCATCATTTTATATAACATATAAATTACATAAAATAGTCTTTGCACAGATACTATCGTAGCATGTGCGATAAGTTTATTGATCTTTACAAAAACCACTTTGCATTTAATGATTTTTGGAACAGGAATCACGATGTTCTGACCTGTATTCTTGTGGATCTTCCTTCAATGCCTTAATGTAGGCTTGGAAGATGGAATCTCGGTCCTCATCACTAGGATACCCTTCCATGAGTTTATCATATACAGTGACAAAACCAAGAGCAAACACAGGGTCATAGCGGTATGATCTCTTGTATTTCATCAAATGTTGCTGCACAAGAAGCTCCTGCAGCACCGAGTTGTAGATACTAGGGATTGGTCGCTTATATGCCTTGAGAAAATTTAACTTTGTCTCGGAAACAGTAGGAGCATCTGCACATCATGTAAACACATAAATGTGTGTATGTGAAGAGATAATAATAACCTGAGTTTTTTCCCTATAGGCACAGAAAGCAAGTTCAGAAGAAAGACAAGAACCTGTTACAGAAGACATGCATTGAACAACCATGTTAGAGGTGGAGTTGGAAGCTCGAAAGCCAACATGGTGGTAGGAGAAATGAGTGCGGAGGCCAAAGAAGTCTGAAGAGGATGCGAGAAAAGGGGTGGAGGAAAGGGTTAGTTTTTTTCTTTCTGGGCAATGAGTGAGTGCAGAGAAAGAGAGAGAAGTGAGAGCCGCCATGGGTGGAAACTAACACGAAAAGAACGAATATAACAGAAATAGAGAGAGAGAAAGAGAGATGAAGGACAAAATTCAAAGGAGATCTGCATTGTCTTGCTTTCAAACTAACGTATGTGTTGGAATGAAAACAAGACATAACAGATCGAAAAGCTTATCCACACTGTGAAGTCTCAAACTGAAACTGAAACCTTCTTTTGTCCGCTTTCCAACCAGCCACTCACCTAGTGACACGTTAACTCACTGATTTTCAAAGCTAAAACAATAACAGAGTTACAATTTTCTGCAACTATTGTGTGGAAGTCACACCAACATCGGTATCAGAATAAATAACTAAAATACATTTACTATTAACATATTGGAGATTTTCTAAACTATATAAATTATGGAGTTATGTGAAGAACTCATTTGACATCGTTGTTAGGTATTATAGTGGCTTGTTAGAGGAAGCTATAGTTGCTTTTCTTCTACGGTATTTGACATTTCTTTCTAGCTGGTGGCTGGAAGCTCATTCATTTTTTAGCAGTCACATTCACCCTTCTATCACATATTTTGTTTGTTGCATTGTATCACCTGCATTTCATTTAGGCTTTGTTTAGTCAGGAGAGGGGATTTGAAAGAAATGATTTAAAGATATTTGAGTGGATTGTGTTTGGATGATAAGATTGTTTGAATTAATGGATAAATGATAAGATTTGAGGGGATTGGTTATGAAAGTTGAGGAATGATTTGATAGATGTTATAGATTTGTTTTAATTTTTTTAATTGATACATTTTTGAAAATACTAATTGATCCTTGTGGATAATAAAAACCTTAAACTCACTTAAAGAGATATTTTATAATTTCCAAAGTTATGACTCACTTATAAGGGTATTTCCTAATTTTCACCTCATTTATGAGGTTTATTTCCTAATTTCAAGTTACATCTCTTCAAATCTCTTCACATCATCCAAGATATCATTCTTCAAATCACTCCTCATCCATCCTCTTAAATTAGGTCAACCAAACAATCTTCATCCCTCTAAATCCATCCTCTTGTAGAATAAATCTATCCAAATCACTTCAACCAAACAAGCTGTTACTATATGTTGAGTTGAACCAATTTAGATGGATTTACTGTAGAAGAGGATGTATTGTGGTAGATGGATTCTATTTGGTTGACCTAATTTGAGAAGATGGATCAGGAGGAATGGAAATTATGAAATAGCCCTCGTAAATGAGGTGGTGGAAATTATGAAATGAAATGTCCTTATAAGTGGGTCATGACTTTGAAAATTGTGAAATACTCTTTTAAGTGGATTTAGGGTTTACCATGTGCACTGTAACATTAACTCTTTTTACTTAATTTTATCACACTAAAATAATTAGAAAAATGTAAAGATATAAATTGTAAACAAGAAACAATTATTAGTATTAATGTATGCTTATTGTAATAATATATATATATATATATATATTATATGAAAATTAAACTGATTTATATATCTTTTAATTGAATCATAATTTTTCAAATAATTGATTCTAATAATTATATATTTTTTTCTTTCATAATACTTTTCCTTTTTCCAAAATAGTTATAATATAATTAATTTTCATTCTATTTACCTATAGTCAATATAATCTATCCATTCATAATTATATTATTGATTTAAAATAATTAAATCAATAAAAGTTGTTTACTTTATAAAAGAAAGAATAACAATATATTATACATGTTATGTTGTTTTCTATTTATTCTTTTTTTATCGACGAAAACATGTTTACTTGATGTTTAATTGAAGAAAATCAGGAAAACATATATTTTTGTCTTCTTATTTGATTTAATATTTATGATGAAATTGAGAAGAGAAGATGTTATTTAAAATGTTTTTTATTTATCTTAAAAACAGTTTTATTTTTTTAAAATATAAAATTATTAAAACACAAAAGTAAGGTTGTTCACAAACTGGGTTAGATAAAATCATTATCAACCTACTAAAAAATATCTAGTTAAGTTGATTGAGTTTCTATATTTTTTATATTAAAGTCAATTTAATCCAATTCATTTTAATTTTTTACCATCTTATTCGACAAGGGTCAATTAGTAATTTCAAAAATATATCAATTAAAAAAATTAAAATAAATATATAACATCTTTCAAATCATTCTCAAACTTTTATAACCATTCCCCTCAAATTCATTCAAATCTTACTATCTATCTATTAATCTAAACAATCCTACCATGATATGTTAATTGTATACTAAATTCTAATATAGTATGTTAATTGTATACTGGATTACACAATTCAGTATATAAAATATATATCGGATTGGACCAATGTGATATACAATTAATATACATACAACGAAGATTTGCATACCATACCAGATTGAATCCCTTCTTCTTAATGCGGTATAGATTTTATATACTAAATTATACAATCCAATATGAATTTTGTTATCAATTTCAATTTTATTCATACTTATTTATACGTTATTTCACCAAAAGACATTTGTGCCATTTAAAAAACGATGGAAGTGCACCAAGAAGGCGTCCCTTCCACCCATCCCCTAACTTCCGAATTGGCCCAATCTAGAATGATAATTTTTTTTTAATTTCTGAACTGACCAATCCGGTATGTTTTTATCTTTACTTCTGGACTCGCCTAGTCCAGAACGATGTTTTAATATATGACTTTTTTTGTCTTTTTTTTTTTTTTTCTGGATTAGTTCAATCTGAGACTAACAATGACTTCCAGATTAAAGAATGATAGTTTAATCCGGGAATACATCTCCCAAACCCTTACAAAGTTATTTTTGGACATTCATGAACTATGGAGGTGCAATATAATATTATAGAGGTGCAGGAAGAATGCGTCGAAAGTGAATTATCAAATATAGGATAATTGGGCCTGTAATCTTGAGTCCAATTACAACCTTGAGCCGATACACCTTGATATATATGTTGACTGACCAAGAGAACTTGCAATGGTTGACTCCTATCAACGTGTCATTCAACAATGTCTTGTTCTTTTGCTTGTTACAAACACTTAAAACATTTTTTTTGGGAGATTTGCTGTATTAAATTTTGAAGCGAAAATTTATGAGAAAGTATATTTATGAATTATGATTTAAACATGTTAGAAAACTTTATGAAAGCCAACATTGAGTTACTAAAATTTGACATATATGAAACCTAAAATTAATTAGTTATAAGAAAATATTTTGAAGATGCCTTCTATGACAGCTAAAAAAGCATTTAATTACATTGTTAATACCTAAAATTTGAATTAAATATATGTTTCTTTCTTTTTCACTTATATTTTTTTTTCTTTCCTTCTTTTATTATATTTCTTTCCTAAACTAAAGTACCCCTACAAGGTAGGGAGGGGTGGCATGAAAAAATGAAAAAAAAGGAAGAAAGAGTAAAGCTAGATTGAAACAAAATATTTGAAGTTAATTATTATATGTAGGAGTGAAACGTGGAGCTATAGTGTTAGTCTTATCCACTGAGGAACAAAGTGTTGTGTTTTGCTGTGTTATTCTCATCACGTGGACTCACATTTAATATGCCTTTTGCTCCAATGCTTTAGGAGATAACGTGCTTTACGTATTTAACAAACACTAACTCCTTATTTTATTTCATTCTTCGTACATTCCCTGTTTTTTTTAAATCTCTCATCAAATCAGTTAGAGATTTTATCTTCTAAGAAAATGCCACCACTCTATAAGCCTAAGATCAAATTAAACATATTTAATAAAGATGTTTAAATCACTTTTTAGAAGTTATCCTTTTAAGAAAACACAACAGAAATACTGAATATCTAAAGTTTTAATTATTAACTCTAATTTCCAATACAAGAAAACTGGTATCTCTTTAAGTAAAAATATAAAATAGTTTATAAAACTTGAAAACGGTAAAACATAAAGAATTTAAAAATTCGAAAACAGAATTAAAAGGCTTAATCATCAAGTTTTGATATGGAAGGAGTAAAAGAATTATAAAAGAATAAAAAAAAACTCAAAAGATAAGGACATAGCAACCAGCAGTCACTAGTCATCAATATTTGCAGAGCCTAAACAACAACCAAACATGACAAATGGAACACCTTCTTTATTAACTTAGTTATTGGCCTGAAAGATAGCAGCTTTATATTCACAGTACTGTTCTATGACACAATAAAATTTACTTTCATGAATAAAATATAAAACTTTAAATATATTTTTAATCATTATAAAAACAATTTCTTTTATTTTTTTTGTATTTTTCATTCAGTTACAAAAGACTGTTTTTATTATATATATAAATTTGTTAATTATTTATATATTTAACCAAATTTTAAATGATTATAATAGACATTCATTAACATTCATGTATATGTTTTCAAAATTAATAAAATAAATATAATTACTTTTGAGAAGATAAAAATAATATAATTACTTTTAAAGAAATAAAAAATAATCACTTCAATTTTTTAGAAAAATAAAATAAAAATATAAATTCCTAAATACAATTCTTTCATGAAAAGTTATATTTAAACTTTTTTATGATAAGTATATTTAAACTTAAAAATTGTGATTACACAGATAGACTATACTAAATATGATAAATAATTTTTAAATAATTATTAGCAAAGATAATAAATATTTCGTATTTATGATATATGATAAAAAGAAAAAAGATATGAGGAACTTTGCAGAAAGTGATTCTCTTCTATTTCACACGGTGATGTTGAAGCACGTGTGGGATGGCGTGCGCATAGGACGTCTCAAGTGATGATTACTTAGAGTGAAGGCTATTGCATACTAAATAAATTACAAAATCTTATTTTTAATAATAGAATCATCATTTGAAAAAGTATAAATGTTTTGAGAAAGTGTTTTAATTTTTCACGAAACTTTTATATGTTGCAGTTTTTTATAAATATCAATTAAGAAAATTCATCATGTTGATTGTGACAAGATTTTAAAATAATTAATAATTATTTGAAAACTATATAATTAAGCTAAATATTTTCAAAATAACGTGTTAAAAGGAAAAAATAAAGTATAAAAATTTTGGCAGAGTTACGTTTCCAAAAACAATTTTCTAACTTTGATTAACAAAAAAACACGAAATGTTTTTCTATAGTTTAAATACTTTGTTTAAAATGTTTGTTCAAAATAAAATGAAACTCACTATATTATTAAGATATTTACATTATATATATTTTTTTCATTTTACACCTAATAAAAAATTTATAATTCTTGATAACCTATGAATTTTATAAAATTTGATCTTTACCGGTTTAACGGTGTTTGAATTGTAAAAATAAATAAATAAATAAAAACTGTCAAATATATGAAATAAAATGCAAACTTTTTCATATTAAAATAAGAAAAGAAGTATAATTTTGTATACAAAGACTAAACAGGAAAAAAAAAAAAAACACCAAATATAACATTGCCATAACTTGGATACTAACGACAAAAATAAATTCGTCAAGATTTTTTTATAAGCAGTTCAAACTTTATGTTATAAACTTTTAAAAAATATTTAGAGAGAGGTTAATTTTAAAGGAAGATAACACGTCTTAAATAAATTGTGAAGTCTTATTTTAATTTCTATGATTATTGTCGTTTATAAATATCATATACTTAATACTATTTTGCAGTTCTTATCTTTAGCTACCAGTTTAATACTAAAAAAGTAGTAGCTAAAACAGTAAAAATATTTTAAACTAAGATAACTATTTTAAGGAGATTATTACACAATCTTACCATAATATTTTGAAGGGCTATAATAGATAAAAAACATTTACATTCTATTTACATTCTATTGAGAGAGATTAAATAATTAAATAAATAGTATTTAAGTTCTCATTGTATAGCTTCTCATCTTTTAAACTATTTTCTTATTTTCTATTATTTTTATTTTTTTTGAAAGAAAATACAGGCGAAGATAGATATAGAGAATATTTTTTTTTAATTTTTCACTTATTCTTTATTTGGTTTCTCTTTGAAAATTTTTTTTCTCCTAAGAGAATTGGAACACTTTTAAAATATTTTTATTTATATCATTTCTTGCTTTTATATATATATATATATATATATATATATATATCGACCTGAAGTTGTAATTTTTAAATGAGTGAGTAGGTGTAGCATTTTGTGTTGTTTATAACAAGTTGTTTTATTTAATCTTTACTTTGGGATGGAATCTATCCATTTGTGAGGGAAGTGTGATGTTTTTGAAGTCGTTGGAGTTGATTGCAAGGTGCATGAGCATCAGTTGAGATATTCTCCAGTGTGATTCCTAGAATGGACGAAGAAATCAAAGATACAACACCCACAAAAGACAACCTCGTAAGTTCTCACAAAGGTGGCTCCTCAAGAATCCCTGCAGAGATTCCTCTTCGTGGTAACAATGGTTTCCATCAGGCACCCAAGAACAATAATGATGATGCTCACAGATTCAAAAAAGCTGAAGAATCTCTTCGAACTGTCATGTACTTGAGTTGTTGGTATCCTAACTAAACCCTCAGCTTCATCAAATCCTCAACAACAACAAATGGCAGGTATCATATTTAGAATCTCTGTAAATACATGAGCTTTTTCAATGTCGAGTCTCTATTATCTACTTTTGTTCTGTTATTACCAGAATGTTGGAGTGCTTATGTAACCTTTGGTATTTGTATGCGAATAGTGGTTGAATTATTATACATGGAGCGTGGAAAACTGGGTTTTCAGTATAATGCTTTAACATTTACCAAGAAAGTTGGTGACTTGTGATGGTGATTGGTGAGGAAAGAATATATTAGTGGTGGATTCTACAGTAACATTTATCCAAAACAGTGCTTTGTGAATAATAAAATGGAGTGATGGCTGAACTTGACGGAGAAAACAAAGAACATCAAAGGTAAAACAATAGCATAATGAAAAATGTCCTTTATGAAGGAACCATCCAATGAAATGAACAAAATTTTCAACTCTTATCATCTTTCATTTTCACTCATTCTTTGCTCCCATTTACATTCTTCATGGGCTCCACTACTCACTCGTTGGAATATGATTTGGGCCTAGTTTGGATCCTTAGGCCCCTATGACCAAACACGAGTCATGTTCAATTCAATATTTGTTTACAGCTCTTGGTAACTACGATTAGAAAATATTATGGACCCTTTTAATTATTAGGAATCAATATGCTTTTACTCTCATAAACTGAATTCTAGTCTTAGTTTTTAAAATGTTTTTGGCCTTTTTATTATTCCAAAGAATTGAAATATTTGTTTTTAGTTTAGTAAACTGAGAGAATTTTGATTTTCCACCTGTATAATATTTTGCCTTATTTTATTTCTCTAATCCTAAGAATTTTAGAATATACAAACTATTTCTTTTTAAGCTAAAAAATATACATTTAAGTCACCGATTAACATAACATTGCATATCATTTGAATAGTCATGCAACCTTTAGTTAGATACACAAATAATTAACCAGAAGATAAATATGGATGACTTCAGGTGACATGTAATTGAATGATAAGCACTTTCATTAATATAAACTAAAATTACTATTACTCATATACAATGATGAAAAACTCATTTAAATTTAATTATTAATAACTAACATAATTAACACATTGTTATTTGTGCCTATACTTTTTATAAAGGTAAATTTCTTAAACTGGTGTAATTTTTATGTGAAATTCTTTAAATGGTATGTTTTTTTATAGGATATGGTTAAATGGTATGTACGGGGAACACGATGTGCAGTCAAGACACATATTTCAAAAATTAATTACTTAATTGAAATAGGGAGAATATTTCACATTTTAGAGTGATTAATATTCTCCACCTATTCCTCTTCTGTTTTTTTTTTTGTAGTGTGTGCAATATTCTCCATCCTAAAATATGTAGTATTCTCACTATTCCAATTAACTTTAATCTAGTAAACTAAAATTCTGTTATCTTTTTACATGATTTCATTTAATCTTAAATTAAATTTAAATTGTGCAATAGGGTCACGAGTTCTTTATAACGATATCGTGTCTCTTATGCACGATCTATCCATACTCAGAAATAAATAAAAAAAAATACACTATTTAAGGAATTTCACATAAAAGTTACAGTTTGGAAAATTTGCCTCCCATAACATATTTATATTGACTTTTTTACCTAACTAACACCTTTTTAGTTTTTATTTCTCTCAATAACACCCTTTATTTTTTATTTCTCTCAATAGCACTCTTTATTCTTTAATTCCTGAAATAACACTCTTTTATTTTATGCAATAACACTCTTTTTTTTTTGTAATAGTTATTAAAAATTGTGATTATTAGTTTATTAAAATTAAGATAAAAAATAATGTAAAAATAATTAAATTCAAATTAAAAAAAGAATATAAAGAAAATAAAATTAAATATTTTATAGGTTTTTAAACTAATTAATTATAATAGGAAAAAATGATAAATTATTTATTTTATATTTTATAATAAATTTAAATTTGACATAATAAATTACATTAAAATAAATTATAATAATTTTGTGATTGTATTTTTATATTAAAATTGATATTGGAAGAAAAAATTATAATAAATTATAAAATTGTTATTTTAATTAAAATTTATATTTTTAGTTTGTTTAAAAAATATCTAAATAATTAATGGCAAAAATCAAATAAAAATTTGATAAAGATAAAATTTGATTTTTGATAAAGATAGAATTTGGTTTTTGATAGTGATAAAATTTGATATTTTGTTAAAGATGTCATTTGATTTTTTATAAAGATAAAATTTGATTTTCAATAAAGATGTAATTGATTTTTTGATAAAGATAAAATTTGAGTTCTGATAGACATAAAATTTATGTTTCATTTCACACAAAGTATTTGGTGTACCATTAACTAAACTATTTAGTGAATATATGATTGTTATATATTTTCCTATTTATGATATTAAACGTGTATTGCATCACTTTAATAATTAATAATTTTTAAGTAATAAACATAACATTTAAAAGTAATTCATAAATAAATTAAATTTTGTTTAAAATTTTTAAACCATTTAATTAATATTTATTTGAAAAAAATACTTTAACAATTTTATTTTATTTTTTCTATTAATTATTTAGATATATTTTTAACAAATGAAAAATAAATTTTTAATTCAAATAACAATTTTATGATTTATTATAATTTTTTTTCCGATATCAATTTTTAATACAAAAATACAACCAGTAAATTATTATAATAAAATACAATCACAAAATCATAAAAAAGTAATAATAATTATAATTAATGTAATGACTGTATATTAATTAAAGAATAAAAAATAAAAAAATATTGTTTCAAAAATTAAAAATGAAAAATACAATTGAGGAAAATAAAAAATAAAAAATACTATTGAAAAAAATAAAAACTAAAAAGGTAGTAATTAGATAAAAAAAAGTCTATTAGTAATGTAAGTGGACAATGTTAAATAAATATATATTATAATACTATTGGATTTGTGTTTGTCTTGATATGCCCCCCACCAAACCAAATCATTATCATTTAATAAACAATGTCACACAAACACTCCCAAACTACGGGTACAAAATTATAATATTATGGGCTTGAGGCAAAACCATGTGCAAAAGGCTTGCAATAATGCAAGTGGCAGCAGCCAGAAATAATTAAAATATGCAAATTCAACCAAAGGCTCTCTCAGCTGTATGAAGACAAAGGAGAATCATTAAAGACGCTATGTCAATGTGGCACCAAAGATATGGAGAGTGAAGAAAAACCACCTAGTACAACCAAAATAGCATCCGGTTTTTCTCCTCCAAGCCTCCATCTTTAATCTATATAAGCACCAAATCACACTCACAGTTAGTAACTTCAACTACTCATATCACAATACACAATAAAAGATAACTTAATATGTGTCGTGGAGCTTTGGTGGTTGCAACCACTGTTGGGGTAGTGGAGACTTTGAAGGATCAAGGCTATTGCAGAATGAACAACACACTGAAGTCTGTGGCTCAACATGCCAAGAACCAAATAGGGTCAGCAACTCAGGCCAAGAAACAGGCTTTTCCTTATTCTTCTTCAGCAGTTTCAAATAAGCTGAGAGAAGAGAAGAGAAGTAAGGCAGAGGAGTCTCTTAGAACAGTCATGTATTTGAGTACTTGGGGTCCCAATTCTTAGACTTAGAGCATTATGATTAGTATCAGCATGTAATATTGGCACCAATATATATGATACGTGTGATTTCATTTTTTTAGATTCCTGAAGTTTTGGTTGGTGCCAATGGAAATATTTCTTACAGATTCTATTTCAAAACTTTCTTAAAGTGAGTCTCAAATCAAGATAAGATGTCAACACAATCTAATTTATTTAACCAACACCATCCTATGCTATATGCCTATGTAATTCCCAGCAAAAGCCTACTATGGGTTATATATATTTTTACAGAATATAATCCTATCTTATTATGAAACTAATACCTATCTTAAATCACACAGGTGTTCATTCTGGCACTAATCACTTGTGATAAGTGTGACATGATTTTTTGGTAAGTAAAATGAAAAAAAAGTTTTTACACCTGGGGGTTGGATAGAAGAGAAAGATATTTCTTTTATCCAAAATAAACCCAAAAATTGATAGATGTAATAATGAGGCACTGGAAAATAAAAAGAATAAAGAAATGTAAATGAACATAAAAATTGAAAATAAAGAGTATCCTATGTTTCCCATAGTTTGTTTTTTTTATCCAATATTAGAATAAAATTAATTTAAAGTTTGTTAGTTCATTATAGAAATTGATTTGCACATAACTCTTAAATCATGAGCTCTTCAATTGAAATATAAGGAAGAAAAAAAAAAAAAAAAAAAAAAAAAAAAAAGAAAAAAAAAAAAAAAAAAAAGGCAAACAAAAGCTTATCTCACTCTCAAACACTAAAACAAAGCTGAGGTATAGGAAAGGCTATGGAGTAAAAAAATATGCGTCACATCCTACATACTTTAACAAGCACTATATTTTTTTATCACCATGGTGCATGAATTTTCCTCACATTACAGAAAAGAAATGAACATTACTTCAGAAACTACTAAAATAATTTAATTATTTTTAGAATAGAATCTTTCCCCGTTGTGTAAGTACTGTATTTGTTAACAAGTTAATATGCCAGCACCAGTTCTTTCAATTTCTTAAGAAATGGTTTATCTTATAATAGAATTCTGATATCTCTTATCCACTTCTGATCCACTCGTACATCTGCAAGGTTAATCCATATGTGATAAGGTCCAGTATTTCAACACACCGATGGATATGTATACCAGCTACTTTCAATCTCTCTAATGGTTTTGGCTCCACGTATAATACATAAGTTCTGTACTATACGATTCTCCTTATAAACAGTGTACTCAGTTGGCTCATAAATCACTCAAAAACACGTAAGCATTGTTATCTTCTGTCCTTCACTAAAAAAAACCAAGTCTTTTGTCGCTTCCAATGAGCAAAAATCCAGGATTGACAGGTGCAAGTTGAAGTCTGTGGTCCTACAACAACTAGAGTGAGGTTCTTCACACACAACTATTGATAAAATCTTAATCGGATATTAAATTGATGCTTATGATCTAACGAATAAAACACGCACAACACACCTCACAAACCAAAACCATGTGCCTTTTCAACTCTGGTTTTTCACACAAACTAAACCAATGTCTGTGTTTTCCACTGCCTATATCCCATACTATATATTAACAACAGCCTTCACCCCTTTCACTCATCTTCAGCTCATCAATATTCTCCATAAACACATCAAACTTTCACACTACCTTACCTTGTTCTTACATTCCTCACACACAAAAAAAAAAAAAAAGAAAAACATTTTTAGCATCATCTACTTTGTAGTTGTTGAAGGGTCAAGAATGAGTTCTACAAGCCGTGCTTGGACTTGGACCGTGGCAGCAAGTGTTGGAGTGGTGGAGGCCTTGAAGGACCAGGGCATCTGCAGGTGGAACAGCGTGTTGAGATCAGCACAGCAACATGCTAAACATAATATGAGGTCTTTGTCTCAGACCAAGAAGCTTTCTTCTCAATCATCTGCCATGGCTTCGGCAAAATTCAAAGATGAGAAAGCCAAGCAGTCAGAGGAGTCTTTGAGAACCGTCATGTACTTGAGTTGCTGGGGTCCCAACTGAACAAATATTCATGGATTTTATGCAATTCTCGATTTCCTTTCCTTTTTCTTGGATTATGAAGCCAAGGAAGATAAAGAAATGGATCCAGAGTCTCGTCTAACATGCTACATGCTTGCTTGAACTGAGCATGTATGTGATCTGAAGCATGCCGCCATTTAAACTTGCTGCCTTGGAAAGACGTGGATTGGATTTTGAAGAGTGAGGCAATGGCTTTTAATTCGTGGGAATAGCCTTAATTTGGTGGATTCAATAATCATTGAAATGATGACACTTTTGTGACAGAAGTATACATGTATAGGATTTTCTTTCATGATATTAAGAAATGACTTTTTCTCTGAAATTTTCCTGTTATTTAAGGGATCCCCACCTTGTTATGAAAAAACTCAAAGGAGTTTAATTAAAGGAAATAAAAACTTGTACGTTGCTTAATAAACATAAAATTTTAATCTAGAACAACATCTTACCATTTTCCTGGTTCCAAGGGATGATCGATTAAACAGGGTCAATTTTACAAACTAGTTATAAGAAAAATGAAGTTGTTCTGCAACTATTTACTGAAATGAGTCTGTTTTTGTCAAAGTAAGTTGAAATTATCACCTGCTTTCTCATTTGATTTAAAAATTTGGTCAGCTGTTGTTGTTTAAGTATTCTTATTGTTTCTCCTCAGTGAATATAGTGGAACTCTTCTAAGGCCTTATCCAAATTCATTTGTGCCGTTATAATCAATAAACTAGAAGAACAAACTCTAAAACAAGGTTTGTTAGAAATAATACATAGCTATGATAAAGAAAGAAGAATGAATTCAAATATAATATGGCAAACCCTTGATAGCACAAAGAAGAAACATTTCACTGTCAAAAATTGGTGCAATGGAGATACCAAATAAATTGCTACAGCACTAATATAAGTTCATACAAAACCCTTACCCAAATGCATCATAAAATCTCAAAATATCTCTACCAAATTCAGCGCATAGTGAACTTTCTGAACAAAATCATCTGTAGACACCTTAATTAAGTCTACTTTACACACAGTGAAAGAAACATAAAATAGAGAAAAATGTAGGTAATAATAAGAGATAAAGAAAAAAAAAATCGTGTTAATGATGAAGTGTTTGAAATAAGTTAATTTACATATTAAATTATTACTTCTATGAATCTTTCTTATCTCGTAAGTATTGTTTAGAGGTTGTTTATTTGTCCAAAGTAAAAGTAGGGATAAGATAGTATTGGTGTGTTATTCTGATCATTTTAAGTACATAGAAAATTACCCCAGTCATTTATCATGGGTAGTTAAATCTAGTTTTTTATTTAGGATATAGTAGACAACCCCAATTATTTAACGTTGATTTAAAATTCTAATAAAGTTGAAAGTGAAGATATATCAACACTTTGTGTTTATTATACATTCTATTAATATATTTTATATATATATATATATATATATATATATATATATATATATATATATCTATTATATGATGGTCCAATGCTGAATTTAATTTATATCTACCCGTTATTTTCAATCTCAGAATTGTTATAAGATTCGCCTCCTTAAACAATGTGCACCGTTAAAGCTACGTGGTCCTACAACACCAGAGTGCAATCCTTCGTATACAACTGTTGATGGATTCTTAATTGGATTAGATACTTATCACCTAACGAACAAAAGACACGCATCACACCCCACAAAACCAAAACCATGTGCCTATTCCACTACCTCTGGTTTTGCAGACAAACTAAACCACTGCCTCTATTTCTTACTATATATTAACAACAATCTGCACCCCATTCATTCATCTTCAGCTAGTCCATATTCTTCATAAGCACATCAAACTAGACACTCCCTACTACCTTGTTCTTGTATTCCACACACACACACAAAAAGAAAACTTTTAGCATCATCTACTTCTGTAGTTGGTTCAAGATGAGTTCTACAAGCCGTGCTTGGACTTGGACCGTGGCAGCTAGTGTTGGAGTGGTGGAGGCCTTGAAGGACCAGGGCATCTGCAGGTGGAACGGTGTGTTGAGATCAGCACAGCAACATGCTAAACACAATATGAGGTCTTTGTCTCACACCAGGAACCTTTCTTCTCAGTCATCTGCTATGGCTTCGGCAAAATTCAAAGACGAGAAAGCTAAGCAGTCAGAGGAGTCTTTGAGAACTGTTATGTACTTGAGTTGCTGGGGTCCCAACTAAACAGTGATCCATGCACAGATTTTATGCAGTTCTCAATTTCTCTTCTTCTAGAATGTTATAGTCGAAGAAAGATGAGAAATTGAAGAGCCAGAAGGTGCACCAATAACATGTTGCATGCTGTTGATTGTATCCGACCGAATCAGAAGCTTAATTACTTGAGGAATAATCTGAAGCATGCATTTGGATGCCTTGGAGAGACATGGATTGGATTTGGAAGAGAGATCGACATTGGAACATCATTGGACTGATGAAATCTGAATCAGAAATTGGTATTTATGTATAGGAGTTTAAAACTAGGAGCAGGGTTATGTATCATATATATGTTGAGAAATTTAACTCTATCCGGAAATTTAACTCTATTCTGAAATTTACTCTTATGAGCAATTATAAAATTAAGGAGGTAAGAATACACATGACCAGGGAGAAAATAAGAGTATATTTATTATTAATTTAAATTGCAGTATTTCATATCTTCAGAAAGGCTATATTAGATTATTATTCTCATAAGAGACTCAGATTTTGAAATTTTAAATTTGTGCATGAATGTGAGCACTGATGGTCCGCTTTGGTGCTTAGTTTGTTTACTTTGGCGATTATTTTGTTACATAGAAGTACGGTGTTTTTAAGTGAGATACACTAAAATTAATTACCTTCTTTTTTGTCACTTTAGTGCTTAAAAAATAAAAAAAATAAAAATTAAAAGCGGAAAGATAGTTTCTCTTTCAAAGCTCTCTTATTAGTTGCGTAGAGACTCTCCTTTTTATTACTTCAGTTTTATTTCACTTTTCATATTTCATTTTAGTTGTGAATTTTTACTTATTAGAAAGAAAAAATTTAATCAAGCTTTCTGGTAAAGATAGTATAGATCGAGTTAAAACTGAATCATGATATTTTGATCAGCAAGCTCTTAAAATGAAAGATTTTATTCTAACTATTAATCATATATATTTTTCTAATAATAAGTCTCTGTTTTAATTATTGTTATCAAAATTAAGATCACAAATTTAATTTTTAAAAAAAAACTATTAAAGAGAGATGATTACGAGTACATCAATTATATAGTGGTAGATGACACTTGGATAATGTCATTTGGTTTTTGAAAGTGAAAGGATGTTGCACCATAATTATATATGGATAGAATGTGAGGACTTAAGTATTTTTTTTAATCATTAAAGACTATAATGATTGATGGAAAATATTTTGGAATACTTATATAATTTTTTAGAATTAAAATCAATCTTTTGATTTTAGTAAAACTTTTAACTAAATACATAATAATTAATTAATAAAAAATAATATGGAGTTTTACCGTTAACATGTTAGCTTTAGACTCTTTTTTCTTACTCTTACTTTTTTTCCTTTAAGATATATGATAGAAGAGGTTTTAATGAGATGTACTTAGTTTTTTTTAGTAAAATATTCATAAACTATTTTCAGTTATATTTACCACTTGTAATATAAATTTTCGGACATTTCCCTAAAAGCATGATGTTTTAGTGAAACATAAAATTTTAGTATAACTTAAATATCCAATCATAACATTGAGTTATATTGAAAAATATAAGAAACTAATTATATTATATATCAAACAATATATACAATAGCAAACTATATTGTAAAAGCATAAACAATCAATCATCTTACATATAAAAAGCAATAATACCTAAACTACTTTAAAAAATAAGTAATCAATCAATAATATCAAATCATAAATTATAAGTAGAAGTTTAGATGACAAATCAGAATATAACCGTTTCATAACTTAGTTTTTCACAAAATTTATCCATCATTGTTTAATTTTGTTTTTCAAATAATCGTTATTAGTTAAAACTTAATGTCAAATTCTAATTATTTTATTTTATTTTCTAACTAGTTCTTGAATCAATTCATTTTCTTACATTTCAATGCAAAACTACATTTATATTCGATCAAATCAGACATAAAATTTTCAAACTTACCATTTGTCATTTAAATATTTTTTGAATTACACAAAAATTGGAAGGTATGTTTAAAAATCTAATTATCTGTAAGTTGTCTATTAACTAAATTTTTTTTCAAGGCTAAAAGCCTTTGAGTTTGTCCCTAGACTCAGGAAAACACATTAATTTGTGACCTTCTTGAAATCTTCCTTATAACAACTCAACAAATCCTTTTTGGCATTCAAGAGTCCAACATCCAAGTCTTTACTAGAGTTAACAAAATTTTCAATCTCTTCTTCTTGAAGCATCATAGTGTTATCCTTAACTATTTTCTTTGTTTTTCCTTTATCGTCTTCAAAAGCTTTACAAACTTTATTTTTTTCTTTGTCTCCATTAGTTGATGTTTCAACTCAACTTGGTCTTCAAAGCTTTTGGAACTCTTCATGGTCGTATTAACTATTTCTAGTAACATGTCATTTTCTTTTATCTTCAATTAAAATTGTTTGTTAGTTACTACCTCCTTGTAAGCTCAACAATACATTTTGCTTCTTTCTCTAGCTTCTTGGTTGTGCAAATCGATCACATTTGACTTCCAATGGAACTCAATGATACGTTTTGTTTCTTTTTTTAGCTTCTTGGTTGTGCAAATCGAAATGATGGTTTCGTATGACGCAAACATCACTTTGGTGGAATCAAGATTGTCTAGGGGTCCCACATTGCATAATAATAAATCAAGTGGAGTTAGAAATTCTCCTGTTTAACCTTGTTTATGACATAGTGATAATACACTCGAGAGTTGGTGGAAACATAATCAACCTAGTCAAGGGACCCTCTTTACATTGAATCAAAATTGCTACTTTTTCTTCTAAGATCTTGGTGATGACAATGTTTTTTGTTGGTGAGGCTTGTATGGTTGTAAGAACTATGGTGTTTGAAATAAGAGTTTAGTTAATCCTTGAAAAAAAATAAGCTCTTCAGTTATTATTTAGTTCTCTTGTGTTTAGGTTTTAGTAGTAATCTTCTCCAACTTCTCAGATATCCTCTCAAACTTATTCTTCTTATTTGATCTTTTAAAGGTAGGTAAAATATGAAATGGGATGCCCCAACTTTGAACTTGAGGTTGTTATAGTCAAAATTTTAAGTCATAATTTCTGCAAAGTACAACAAAAGTATGATTAATAAACATACAAATTACCGTGAACTTATAAAAATAAAAAGATTATGATTATAATCCACGCCTTCAAACTTAGTCGTTTGGTCTTCTATGTAAGGAATCAAGATTATGTTTTTACTATTCAAAAGGTGGCAAAGATGTTTCAAAATTTCAATATCAATTGTATCTTTTTATTTTACTAGTAAAAAGGAAATGAAGAAGTATGATTCCAATAACAAAAGTTTTTAACTACATGGATTTTTTGATACTTGGTGTTTTTTAGAAGCTTTTAAAAAGGTGGTATAAATTAAAAAAATAATATCATTGTATTAAGAAAAATCTATTCAGTTTCAATTTTTTAACTAATATAAATACATGAACTTATCATTTGTAGGAAAAATCTGAAAAATGATAACATTCCAAAGTTGTCAATATTTAATACTCATTCTACAAAAGATAGTTTTCTTAAAGAATACTTATACATTGATGCAAATTTAGACTTCTATGAATATCATTTTAATACGACTTCGATATAACATAAGAGAAAACATTTTAATTATAAAGTCATACTAAACTGACACTTTTTATCTATTTACAAAATAAAAAATGTAATCTATTTTAGATATTAGAATATGAAATTGTACCATATTAAAAGGGCCATATAAGTAGAAGAAAAAAAATCCAGACACATAAGAGCACGTTACCTAAAATATTTGCTCAAAACAAAACGAAAATAAAAAAAAAAAATAACTTAAGAGATTTGAAGTTTTACATACCAAAATGTAATCTTAAAACGAAATTACTTTTTATTTAGAAGATTAAATTAAAAAAAATCTAATAACGAATAATTAAAAAAAATCATACATTGAGAAACAAGTTGAAATTATATAATTACAAAATATTTGAAAAAGATGAAAACAAAACTGACAAATAAAATCTTAATTAAACTAGTTTTTATTTTATTTTAGACGAATTTTTCATCCACCCCTATACCTTCTGCACCTCCATAATAAATTTAGTGACCTTGTGGAAATTACCAAATCATTTCTGCTTCATTAAAGAGCCCTAACCTTTTTAAAATTTGAGAACCCAGTATTTAATTTGAGAACTGGACAGTGAGTCATCTCGTTCTCATCTTTTTAAATTTTGAAAATTAGATGACTGATTGTCCAGTTTTCAAATTTAAGAACTGGGAGGTGTCATTCGGTGTGTAAATTGTGAACCGCCACTCCATTCGGTTCTCACATTTCATTTTCTTTTATGAGTTGTTGGAATGCTATGTTTCATATATGTTCAGACGAAGGTATCTAATTCCTTGGTTAGGAAAGAAGATTGTATTATTTGGCTCTTCATTTGTCTCAATTAAATTAATTTAGTTTTATTTTAATTGAATTTGAAATGAAACCTAATCCAAAAGAGCAAGTGCAAAACAACATACTCTTCCTAAAATGTAGTAGAGGATACTATTTTTGACTCTTCATTTGCCTTAATTAAATTAATTTAGACTCTTTGACTCTTCATTTCTTTTTTATTTTTAAGTACATTAATAATTTTAATTGGGTAGTGGTAAGTGACAGCATATATAACAAAATCATAATTTAATTGCATTAAGTTTTAAAAAAATTAGGTACTGAAGAAGGTGATCAGTTTAATAGTAGACAAAATTACATTTTTCTAACCATATTTGTCACAGTACACACAGTTAATGTTAATTTAAAATAAAAAATATTGAAAAAACGTTAACCTTATTAGCATGCCATCATCCGGTTTACATTTTTTTTTTCAAATGTGAACCTTATTAATGTTAATTTTTTTTCAAAATGATAACTGGATGAAGCTGATCCGGTTGTCATGTTGTCAAATTGAAAAAACTCCTTATTAATTATTGATAGTCTCTAAAATACCAAATCAACTACTCTAATCAACAATACTATTTACTAATTGCTAATAAATATTAAAAATTAAAAATTTGGAAGAAAGGGGCAATATAAGAGTGAAGAGGATGGAGAGTATTTTTATCTTTACACTTTTTAATTAAAGATATAATTGTCTTTTGAAAGTATGGAGAGGAAGAGGGTACGGGGATGGAGGTGCAGGAAGAGGGTATGCCGGTGGAGGAAGAATTCGTCTTTATTTTATTTTATTATCTGTGGGCCTGTGGCTGTGAAGTGGTCCAAGATTTAGTGATTGGTCCTTATCCGTCCCATGATGCTACACATGTTTTATCTTTATTCTCCAAAACCGCTTAGATACAACCTCCGGTTTCTAAAACCAGGTTTGTTCTCCCAGTTCTACTCACCAACCATACGCATTTATTGTTTCCCGCTTTCAGCTTTTACTCCTATAATAAATAAGAGCTACCATCTTTCCTTTATCCATCAACCAAACGAACTTCTTAAAACGTACATCTTAAGAACTGTGATCATCATCATGCGATGAGTAGATATATGATAATAAATATCTTCGTATATATAACAAGGTTCAAGGTTGAGGTAATTGATAAATAATTATGCTTTTTTTCATCCACAACTTTCTTTATTAAGCCCCTTTCTTTATTAAGCCTTTTCATTATTGTTTGAGTAGCACATTGTTCGCTAAAAGATTTAGGAGGCCTAAAATAATAAAAAAATGAAGCTTTTTAAATTAAAAAAATAATTAAAATGATATTTTTATCTAAAATTTATTTTTTAAGCTTTTTGTGATGCAAAATTATCTATTAAGTTATCATAATTAATTTTATTTAAAAAATATTTTTCAATAGACAATAAAACTAATTTATTTAATCTCTGTTGAGACATTTTTTAACTTAAATAAGATTTGATTAGTTTAAGTTTTGAAAAACTCCTTTCAGCTGAAATAACTTATACTGAAATTGTTAACATTATTCTATATATACATTTTGAAAAGAATTTATTCTTTTTATATAATTAGGAATGTTAATTGGTTTATCATTTTCCACTCCTATAATCTCCTTTAAGATATTTAATTTTGAAAATAAATCTAAGTCATCAAGATCCAACAAATCAAATACTTTTCATTCAAATATAATTCATTTTTTTTGTTTATTTTTATAAATTTATCCATAATCCCTTTTTATATTCTAACAAAAAGTTCAAATCTTGTTTTTTTTTTAAGTTTTGAATAACCCGATTCAAATTTTCTAGTTGCCATATTTGTATAATTTTATATAAAATTAAAAATTATAATATATATCACATTGAATATAACTTATAAGTATATAAAATAAATCTAAGTTAAAAAGATAAATTGGGATCAATTGATCAATCTTATATTTTTTTTATCTAATATTGATGTACTCAAAAGTAGTCAAAGTAAACACAAACTCTTCCTCAATCAATTTAATACTCAAAATCCAAGTAAACACACAGTATAGAATGATGATGAAATATGAAATGAAAGAAACTTGAAATTGAAAACAAGTGGAAATAACATTATGAAAGGAACAAAGAGACAAAGGAATGAAAGAGATAAGTGAAGAAAGAAGGAAAAAAATAGAACAGTCAGACAATGATATGACATATAAAGAGATGATATAGTTGGAATATAGGAAAGAGATAAATTAGAAAGTTTTGAGAAATATTCCTTAACTGTTCACTTTTTTTTAATATTATTAATTTATTATAAAAAAAGTTTCAAAATTATTATTCATTAAATAGTATTTATAGTACCAATATAAATTTAAAGTCATTAAATAATATTTATAGCACCAATATAAACTTAAAGTCAGTTAAAATATTTAAATTTTTAATTAAAATTTTATTAGTATAATTTTAAAATTAAATATTTTTTATTTTATAATAATATGAGACTATTAGAATTTTTTTAGGCCTTTAAGGCCTTGAGGCCTAAAACATAGTAAATATTTTTGAGGCCTTTGTGGCCTGGAGACCTAAAGTATATTAAATTTTTTTGAGGCCAACCATGAGGTCTAAAGCGGTTGCTTTACCTGCTTGGGTCTTGAGCCACTCCATTGCATTAGATTAGTTAAATTACTTTGTTGCTTAGATCATTAGTGGGATTCAACTATGTACTTATTAATACATATTTACAGAAAAAAATAAAAAAATAAAACATTAAAAATAAAAACAAATATATTTTACAACAAAAAAGAAAAAGCAAATAAATGTATAAACATAAATTTTAAAACAAAAAATCAAATTTATTTTATACATAATAGTATTCCAAGTGTGGCCACATTAAATTCTCCAACCTTTAATGCATATATCTTGGTAGCCCAATGCTTAGGCCATGTTTGGATCGTTCAATTAATTAATAGCTTGAAATAAGTAACAAGACAACGAGCGTCTTCATTCCCTTCCCAAAAACCAGGGTCTATCTAAGGTTGATTGGTTTTATGCAAAATGTAACCACGTGCTTTTGCATTGTCACTTTCTGAAGCCAGAATATCCACGTGTAACCTAATCCTTACTCTGCGATGCAACTGCAATGCACCGTGGCACGTGCGTGACGAGACACGTGGTGCTGAAAAACTGAAACAGGAGCCGAGCAATTAAAATCATTTATTTATTTATTTAAAAAATGGCATCTTCTTTGAGTCACCGACTTTTGCATCCCTATATATGAGTACCCTTCACTCCTATAGTTCATCATTCAGAAGCTTCTGTTTGTATTGTTCTGATACATACTGAGTTACACTACTATCACCTTCAGGTGCTAAAAAATACTGAGAGGATCACTGTAACTACTACTTCTACATTAGAGATGAGTTCACCTAGGAGAGCTTTGACTGTGGTTGCTGGTGTTGGAGTTTTGGAGGCTTTGAAGGACCAGGGTCTTTGCAGATGGAATTCAGGTTTCAAGTTAGCTCAGCAAAGTGTTAAAAGCCATGTTAGATCGTTGTCACAGGCAAAGAAGCTTTCTTCTTCCTCTTCTGCTGTGGTTTCTAGCAAAATGCATGGAGAGAAGGCTAGACAGTTAGAAGAATCCTTGAGGAGTGTCATGTACTTGAGTTGCTGGGGTCCCAGCTGAAGGAAAGAGGAAGAAAACATGGAGAAAACAGTCCTGTTCTCTGAATGTAGACCATGCAGAAATCGTGCCAGATCGAGAAGGAGATTTCTCTTGCCATGTTTGGCCAGCTGCATTCATTTATGTATATTATTACTGTTATTTGTTCATTGTAACAGATGAATATCAATTCAGTGAAATTTCAACAATCTTCGTAGTTTCCTTTCTACTAGCATTGCTGATTTATCTAGCTTTTATTTAGAAAGAAACAACCCTATTAATACTTTGAAACTCTTTTAATGGAAGATAAATACAGAAACTCAATTAGTACTTGTATCCCCTCTAACAAAATATCGACCCATGTTTCATGCACGAGTCATGTATGATTCTGCAACTATATATACTTTATTAAATCGGTGATGATATAATAACATATTGTTGTTAAAAGGTGGTTAAAATATTATGTAGTGTAGAGTGCATGTACAAGAATTATATTATCATGCACTTTTGTTAATTTATCAAATTTTTAGATAATTTATTATGCTACACAAAACTGTTACTAAAATTTCTCAGGTTAACGTTTATGATTTCTACAGAAATCGTTTTGATTCTTTGTATATAAAGATCTCATTGTTATTTTACATGATTCTACTGAAAGTAATGCAGACATCAAAGCTCTTTGGTGAGAAGCTTAAACTTTAAACAACTATAAGTTGATTTAACTTTTCAGTCTTTTACCCTGTATAAACATGTTTTTGGTTATCAGATAATTTTTATGTAAGTTTATTAAATAAAAATAAATTTAAATTATTCAACAAAACAAAGGAAAAAGTTACTTGATAAAAACTTTACCTTGGAACCTCAATTATTAAATGCCAGACGAGTAAGAGTGTCTTGATTTGCGAAGTAGGCGTCATAGTGACACCAAAAATTTATACTTAAATATTTTATACTTTAAGTGAGTGAGACACGTGTGTGACAGGGACAGGTGGTCCTAAAACTACGGATTCATTGAACTTGATTCCAAATCTTAGGCACAGCGAAACCACTGGCTACCCGAAAACCAGTTGCTAGCTAACGTAACTTTATGCCTATGGTTTTTCTAAATCTTTGGCTGTTTCCTCAGTTTAGCAGTTTTGTCTGACACACATGTCAAGTGCTTCTCCTCAATATAAAGCCACCTTCATTTCAATTGCTCTCAATCTAAAATCGTGCAAAATATTTCTTTTATTCACTCAAGTTACACTACAATTATCAAGTATCAGCTGGGTTACTTTTGATCCTTTAAAATCAAAGCAAGAGTTTGTTTGCAGAAGCCTTATACAAGATGTCTTCAGCCGGCAGAAATTGGGCTGTGGCAGCCAGTGTTGGAGTTGTGGAGGCCTTGAAGGACCAGGGTCTGTGCAGGTGGAATAATGCCTTAAGATCAGCTCAACATCAAGTCAGAAACCACGTGAGATCCTTATCTCAGGCAAAGAATCTTTCTTCCTCTTCTTCTGCTATGGTTTCTAGCAGATTGAAGGAAGATGGGGCAAAGCAGTCAGAAGAATCCTTGAGGACAGTCATGTACTTAAGTTGTTGGGGTCCCAACTAGAGTCACAAGGGCACTTACAAAACTTTGGGTCTAATTTGATTGAACCTTTGCCCTAAGGGAAGGTGGGGCAGAGATTTCAAGGTCATGTCCAAAAATTGCTATTCTATTGCGACAGATTTGGATGTAAATTTTGGTGAATGAAAAATATCTGAATGTTTTAAACCATTTCAACATATATGTGCTTTAATGTTTTAATTTTTTTTAACATTCTTCACTATAATATGGCTAATGCTTGCTACCTCTCGGGGTTAAACATAAGTTTGCACTTTCATTTCTCTATTGAAACTTACTAGATTTCAGAAGAAAAAAAAATTGAGAGCAAGAAAGCACGAATTAGTGTTTAGAAACTTGATTAAACCGGAACTAAAGCAGGACTGTTAATGCAACTTAATTTGGACATGCCTTTTTCTTTTTCCTGACATAATAATACATAAATAGACTACTATTACACTCAGTAAACAAGTAAGAAACAATTTAGCAGAATTTGGATAAGGATCTGAAAAAAGAGATTATTATGGTCCTTATCTCCTTGACAATTACAACTCTCTCTGAGTAATGACAGTGCCACACCTGCCCTGGCAAAAACAATCCATGACCTGGTTGTAATTATCATAATGTTAATCTTCAATCGGTAGTAGTCCAAAAGAAAAAGAGAAGACGATAGCATTTTATTTTAAGTAATACAAAAATAAATTAATTAGAAACTATTGAGACCTTTCAGCAACTTTTATTTATTTTTAGAAAGTAGCTTTTGGGCAAAGGTTGTTGGATTATTCCAAGCACATTACTTATGAAAATTATTGCCAATTCATGATATATTATTGTATAATTAGAAAAAGAAGGGGATCCAGTTAGGCAAGAGGGGCCATATCGAGGCTAGGATCAGTGATTTTGGTGGTGCCATTCTTAATAAAATCACTTGCTAGTAATGTTCTACAGCTATATGATGTAGCGGTGGCTAATAAAGAACCTAGAAGTAGATTAATTTTCTGTTCTTTTCAAGCACAAGGATAAATAATAATAAATTAAAGGGATGAGAACAAAGAGAAATATCAATTTGGTGAAAGGGTACATCCATCGCCAGATTTATTTTGACCCTTGTGTGGTTAGATATGATGAAGCCAGCTTTATGTGGATTGCTGAATTTGTTTTTGTTCTTATCGAAATTGCTTTTTGCTTCCTTATTACAGTATTTTCGTTTTGGATTGAAGACTAATTTTTTGTGATATTGTAATCATGTGATAAAATGTTCAAAATCTAAGTTATTTTAAGTAATTTCTCATAAAAATCCCCTTTGGTGTTTTTATTTAAAAATAACTTTACAACTATAAGCAAAATACAAACCAACTTCTTTCTTAATTAAAAAATAATTAGTAAACTTTTTGAGAAATTAGTATTGGATAGATAAAAGGTAGTAGTACACTGATGTCAAATGTTGATAAGAAGTAGCAAATGATTGCAGAGAGGGAAGAATGGAACCCATTGTAAAGTGAAACGGACCTCAAACACACAAATCAAATGCACAGAATTGTCTGCATTGAGTCCGAACCCAATTTTACATTCCATCACAGTAAAATCGATGCCACCATCTCTGATACCAAATTGTCTCACTCATAAAGGTACTTAACAGTAACTACCACCGTGTTTTCGACAAAACAAGAAAAAAGTTGTAAATCAAAAGCAACACAACACAACACAACACAACACAACACAACATAACATAGCCAGGGGTTACATTCGAAACCTCAGCCTTTTCTGGGACAGACTTTGTACGTTCCAGTGCTTCGACCAGCAGACACAACCCACATAGTATTTCTGCCATAACTGCCAAATCTACCTTCGTGTCCCTCACTCACTGAGCCCAAAGCTTGAAACTTTGGAGGCGTTTCTCTGACCCAGTTGCCGGAAGTGGCGGTTCCAGGTGGAATGGAGGTGGAGAGTGAAAAATCAGTGTCTGTTGGGAAGGCTTGGAGTTTTTGTAGAATGCCATTTTGGCAGACAAGTCACACTCCGTCTTCTTCTTCATCTTCCATGTCTTACAACATGCACAATGTTCATCAACAAAATCTGAATAATGTTCAATCTGTTGAAAGATCCGGTCAGCATTCTTCAACCACAGTCTCATCTGTGGCAAAGTCTCTGCTCCCTACAAAGAGGAGGCTCCGTCTTGATCCTACCAACAAGCTTTACTTTCCCTGTAGGTGTCTCTTGAAACTTGTTTATTATGTTGTAATAAGCAATGTTATACCTTCTGATATATTTTTTCAATATTTTATAAACGGAAATATATTTAATATCTTGGACACATAAAAAACTATTTAATACTTACCATACAGAGGAAGCAGAGGATTTCTATGAAGATATTATAAGAAGATTTAGGATTATTCTCTTGTGTGTGTGTATTGAATTTGTTGTGCAATTCCTGTTTTGTTTCAGTTGCTTGCTCTGGATTTCTTTTTTCATTCTACAGCCTTGTGAATGGATTGCTCTATTCATAGTTATCATGGCTAACGTTCACATTTGTCCATTTATTATTTATTTATTTTTTATTTTTTTACCTTGCTTTATTGTTTTGCTACACTTTAAGGTGACCTATCTTTTAATAGGTGAAATCAAGAATATGATGATGAGAACGGATTCATTGATTTGTTTGTAGTGGATGTTAGGTTTCTCTTTGCCTGATTCAATGTGACTCTGTTCTGATTTTGAAGATGAACCTGGTAAGCAAGTGAGGAGTGCAATCGCAATTGAAAACACTTGCAAGTCTCATGTAGCTTTCAAGGTGGGGTTTCTATTTCTATTTCTTTTTTTATTTTTTTTTGCGATCATTTGCCATCATGTTACTCCATATCATAAATAACTCTGTCATTCATAAGTTTTAGTCTCAAAGTTATGTTTTGGTAAATTACTATAGTAAACCTAATATTTTGATCATGATCATCTTCATTTAGGGTTTCAAGGCATATATCTATAGGATGATATCAACACTGATATTTTACACACTGCCTTTTTCTGTATTTTATCCACTATTTAGGTTACTACTAATGATGATGTTTTGTTTTTTCTTAGTTTCAAACAACAGCACCCAAGAGTTGTTATATGCGTCCTCCAGGTGGTGTTCTTGCCCCTGGTGAAAGTATAATTGCCACTGGTAATTTGTGCTTTTAAACTCCTGTTAAGTAACATGGCCAAATGCTTAGAAATTGCTGATTCTCACATATTTGCCAGTATTCAAGTTTGTGGAGCCACCAGAGAACAATGAGAAACCAATTGATCAAAAAAGCAAGGTTAAGTTTAAAATCATGAGCCTAAAAGTACAAGGTGAAATCGACTATGTACCGGAACTGGTAATTTATTATTGCTCCTTTTGATGATATCTGGCATCAACATCATCGTAGTTTTCATTTATATCTTAGCTTGTTTATGTAAGATGAAGTTCAAACCCTCTTTCTGTTCGTGAAACAATTAAAATTTTCTTGATGGTGTATATGTCTTAAAATAATTTTTTTTTTTTTTTTTTTGGAAAACCTGAAGATGTTGGTTTGACCAAGGATGTTGTTCAAGAAATTTGTATTCCATGTGAGTACTGTTGAATTTTTTAAGATAATTTTTGCTTATAATGAGTTCAAAGAGATACCATTTTGAACGAATGGGAGTTTAGCATGTGTTAGTTATTGGAAATAAAGGTGGTTCTGGAACCTTTGTGCATATTCATGAACTGATTTTACTTTATTTCTGGGGACTTGAGGTGGTGTAGTTTATTCACTTGCTGTCTCCACATCTACTTGTGACATATATCATACTTAAATATACATATTCCTGAACGTTCCTTGACAAGTAATGTCAGAACTGAATTTTATATGAACTGCCTTCTCCGGTATATCACTCTTGGTGCATTTTATTAAGGTGAGTACACAAGGTTTTGAAAGTAAAATATATTGTGGAACATTGTTGCAACTTTGATTATATTGTACACAACCTACTTACACTGTAATTGTCAAATTAAAGATAAATAACACAAAGAATGCATTTAAAATGCCTTAAGCTGATTGCAAGTATTCACAAAATCATTTATCAGAATACATCTTTTGCAGTTGTAACTTGCAAGTCTTGGACTTATTCCTGCATTTATAAATAAGCCAAGTCAATTATGTTACTATGAACATTTACATCGAAGTGCTTTGGTTTCTTGAATAAATAGGCTTGCATTCATCAGTAAACTGGGCAAATTGGAATTTAACATGTAAATGTTACACAATTTTTTCCTGCAGTTTGATGAGCAAAGAGATCAAGTGGCAATAGAGCAAATTCTGCGGGTTATTTTTGTGGACATTGAACGGCCTAGTCCTGTAAGACAGCATATCTCAAACATGACAAAAAACCTCTACCATTCTGTTATTTGCAGTTATAATTGAAAGCTGCTGTCTCTGTAAGGTACTGGATAAGCTCAAACGGATGTTGGCTGAGGCTGACGCCGCACTCGAAGTGCGAAAGAAACCGGCGCCGGAAGAGAAAGGTCCTCGAGTAGCCGGGGAAGGCCTTGTTATAGATGAATGGGTTAGTCACTCTTGCCACATTCTTTTGTTTGAGTAAATAATATATACACTCACATAAAATGACTATTTCAAAAGTCATATCTGCCATGACTTCTGATTAGTTGAGAATGCAAAATTGTTTATACTAATAATGCATAAATGTTAACTCTTTATCTATATTGAATATTCTCCTTCCATTTTCTCATATTCTGCATGCTTTCTCCTTGTGTAGAAGGAAAGAAGAGAAAGATACTTGGCCCAACAGCAGGTCCAAGGTGTTGATTCAGTGTAAAGTGCTTCTTTCCTCCTTTTCTTGGGTCAAGCCCTTAATGTTCTTTGATTGTATGCCCTGAAATTGAATTCCAGATTCACTGATCTGATATGTCACACGTGATTGAGTTGCCTAGATTATTGCTATAAAGCAATAATGAAATCCTTTCTTTTTCATTTTCAACCATGTTTGTGATGTTATGTGCGAGTGAATACTTAATTTTCCTTTTACATCATCATCTAATTTGTAGATAGCTAGTTAGTTTGAGAAGTATATGGATTATTGTGTCTTGAACATGTATTTTTCTATTTGAATGATGGATCAATATAGTTGCTTATATTAAAATAGTATTGATATGGATAAGCCATTAATGTTTATAGTTATTTATCAGGCGAGAGAAAACAAAGTTGGTAGCATTCATGGCGGCTATAACTTTTTAAGTATTATTTTCATCAGTTGGAGATCAAATAAAATCATAGATCTTATACTTCTTTCTTTTCTGTTAAAAAATGGGGTTAGTGGTTTGAAGCAGTCAGTAAAATTAATCAATAGATAATTAGTTAGCAATCACGATCTTAGGATATCTTTTTTAAGGGCATGTCACTATATTAGTTGGGGACAGTGGAGTACGCATTTGAAATGATCTACTATTTCTTCTTTGATTTGGTCACACTTTTTTGGTACATGATTTTGTTATACTAACATTACAACATTCCAGAAATAGAAAGGCTTTGCCTTTTACCAGAATGTTTGCTTTTACCTTTGAATCCAAAGGGATCCAGTCAAGCAGCTTCTGTGTATTGTAGATGTTATACATGGTGATAGAGTTCTTTGATTCACAACTATTAATTATTTTTCAAACACACATCATTATTATTGTTGTTGTTATTAGTATTATATTATTATTAATCAATGTATAAACCTTTCATCACTTGGAGATTAAGTCAAGTCAGAGATTCTATATACTCTTTTATTTTTTTCTAGAAAGAGGTTAGTGTCTTGAATGAGTCAGGAAAGTTGGTATGAATAGATAATTAGCTATCAGTCAGTATCATTTTGTATATATTTTTAGGACATGTCTTTATATATCTTTAATATAGTATACAGATGCTGATTTAAGATAAAGAAACAAAGTGGGTAGGTCCACTTTAAAAAATAAATGAGCATATCTCTTTTTGTAAAGTGCAAGATATAAGTGCCTATTATTAGAGGGTATCATTATGTTAATCCTGGGGTTGCCATCACTGATGCCATCTGTAGCAGAGTATTATATATGTTATAAAAGATTAAAATTATTGATGTGTTGTTCTTAAACAATTTTAGTCTCCGTTATTTATTAATTTTAATTGCTTTGGCTCGAGGCATACATTCCAATACAGAACCAAAATTATTGATGAGTTTAGACCTTAAATTAGAATATCGTGGACAAAAAATATTATTGAGATGAAAAGTTCTTGTTGGTAAAAGTTAATTGTCAATACTCTGTAACTAAGATGATAAAAATGATGTATTGAATGAATTCTTGTATTATCAAATGTGAAAATCTATTAATCTAATGAATAATTTGATGGTAAAGATAAAAAAAGAATAATACTATAAATTGTGACCAAGCAAAGGCTGCAGGTTTTGGACTAATGGTATAAGAGCATGGAATTGATTCCTTCTCAAATCATAAATGGTGAATGTCGAAATTCAGTGTACAAGAAACAAACCAAGTTCATCCTCTACAAAACAAAACAACGTGCTTTCTTGCAATTCTAGTGGCTTAATACACAGATTTTGGACCAAGAAAATGTGCAAAAGTAACTGATTAGAGTATGATTGCATAAGCTGTTACTGATTAGAGTGACCACCAACTTTACTCATTAAGTTACGTGAAATATTTAGAAAAATAATTTTATTATTGGTATTATGAGATACAATTTAATTTCTTGAAGTAAAAAAACAAAAAATTCTTCTTTCGAATATTTAACCATATGGTTATACTATACGTATATGAATTACATCAAACCAAATTATATCAGCACATGTAACCTATTTAAAGGAAGATGAATAGTATATAAAAAGTGACTGAAACTATAATCCAAGGGTGGTGTAAAGTGAAAAGTGTAAAAGGTAAAAAAGAGCGAACAGAAAAATGACAAGTGTAACACGGTGACGGTGACACAAAGAGAGACGCACGTGATTGCTGCCCTCGGCCCATAACCAATGGATCATCGTACTGCAGGCCCATCACCCGAGAAAGCCTGAAACACCAACGTGTCATTGCGACAGTTCAGGACATAACACGTATACAATGAAAGGAATAAGAAAAGACGAAAAAGAATGGGCCTCAATAAAAGGACAAAAATACCCCTATACAAAACAACAATCAGAGTTTAGGAATAGGACAAATGAAGGGTGGGGACCACAAGGGGTGAAGAATTGAAGAGAGAGAAAATAAAGATAAAATAAGACAGGGACATTAATGTGGAGAAGGAAAAGGTGAGTCATAGGTGACAATTATGTCTCTTTCGGATAAGTTTACCATCTGTTTGCTGGAACCACCACTCTTCTCACCATCATATTAAATTAAGTACCTCCCTTAAACTTGATTAAGATTTATTAATTCTACTATTAGTAATGGTTTTAGGATAAAAACCAAAATTATTAATTTTAATAGGGATGGTGTATAGTATCACGCAATCTAAATCAGTGTATAAAATAGTGTTATTAAAGAAGACTTAAAATGATACACAAAATCTCTAATATGTATTAATCTATATGTTTAGGTGGAGAATGGGCCCCACCGGTAATGAGTATTTTACAGAAAATCATATCCCAAAAGCTTCACGTTTCTTCTATAAATTCTCTCATCCTCATCCCGTTCATTTCACTACTAACGTTTCTCTCACTTGTGTGGTGTTGTGAATTGTGAAGTAAAATCAGAAGGAAAAGAAAAACTAAGAAAAATGAGTTACTTGAACCGTGTTTGGATGGCGGCCACCGTGGCCGTGGCGCAGGGCCACACTGATCCCGGCTACAAGTGCAAGACGGCGCTTAACTCCATCAACCACAACCGGAGCCGCCTCTTCTCAGGCGGAGCCCTGTCGGATCTTCGGCCCTTGACCGGCGTCGTGGGATCTGACTGCGCCGGCGCCGGCGCCGTGACGGGGAGCTCCGACGTGGAGAGAAGGGTGACTCAAGCCGATGAGTCTCTGAGGAAAGTGATGTACTTGAGTTGCTGGGGCCAGGGCTGAACCACTCTTGTGGCTTTGACAACGGTGGAGATTAAAGTGGTCTATGGACATGGTGGCCTCGGCCTTGTTTTCGGGTCGGGTTCAGTTCTGAGTTGACCTGGCCGAGTCAGAGGGGATGACTCGGTTGGAGAGAAGAACTTGGAATGATGTGGTCTTGTAAATCAAATAGCTATGTATGTATGTACAGAAGATAACGGGTTTTTCCCACTCAAGAGTGGTTGGTGATAATGAGATCTGAAATTATTAATAAGAATACCTCCAATTATACCAACTCTACTTCCCTTTGATTATCAACAACTTTGAGGTTAATTTAACAATATCTTTTAATTATGATGTTTAAACAATAATTGAGTAAACTCTGAAACTGTCACAACCTGAAGAGTTAAGGACTTAAAGGATCAATTTTTCAAGTGTTCTGCCTTTTGTTTTTGTTTTGAAAGTATCTTTGTATTCACAGGACTGGTTGAGTTGAAGAAAAAATTGGTTTAGCAAAATTTGAGCATGCATCTGCTCCTAGAATGTTGAGTTGTTTATACCTGTACCACCTTGAGTTCTTTCAGTCCATGTCAAAACACAAGTTTCCAAGCACAGAAAACTGAGACATGGTTCATGATTGTAGCCAAAATGTAAGATTTGGCGAAGACGGTGTTCTAATTCTTGTATCAATCGATACAGGGTAAACAAGTTAATGATGATTGATCTCTTGGTATTTGGATGCTAGGTGCTGTCAGGGCTGACTGACTTGTTTTTTTAGCTCAGTTTTGCTTAAGGGAGTGTGAGTACAAATAAAAGGGTGCTTTTGATCTTGTTCTTTAAATAAAATTGAAGTTATATATTAATAATTTGATATTAAGGCGAAATTTTACTTTGACTGAAGAATAGTACAAAAAGTATATAAAGAGTAGGTTTAGCTTGTATTATGTAATGAATGGAAAAGAATTCAATATTTAAGAAATTGAAGGAACATGCCTTCTAGTCACAAAAGTGGATGCATCTGTGAGGTACAATAAGGTACAGGGTTTACACTTTATAGAGGGGAGTGGGGTAAACTTCTTTTGGCAATATTAGAGAGCCAACAGCATAAGAAAAGGGAAACGGAATGTAAACTAAAAAGGAATAAGGATTCAAACATTCACAACCAAACACACTGCAAGGAACTGGGACAATCAATAGTCCTCTAGTGAATAGCAATGTTATTACAACTCATGCAGATAAAGGTAACGACATATTTCTCTGGTTCTGGTTTCCAGCGCTTGGTTTTATCTCCCATGATAGCAGCAGATGTTGCTCTTCCTCGGGATGGATAAAAGGCAAAGAAATCTCACGGATCATCAGGTCACCACAAAATGGGCATTCACTAGCTATAGCATCATCCAGTTGGGACCGGAGCTGCACATAATTTGACACCAGTACATAAAGTTATTCGGCGCAGTTCAACTCCATCAAAGTACAAGCATTTAACACCCCAATGTAAAGTTCACCAAGATGCTAACAGAAGTAATTTTTTTCATGGCTAATGCTTAAAGAGAAGTTCCATAAGTCAAAGACCTCAATGAATTATGACATGCTCAATGCAAATGACGATGGATATTTAAAGATCAAAGTTGACAAAAACCACAGACCATTGGTAGAACAAGAAAAGAAATTTGAAACTTAAATTTCAATGCATGAAAAATGTAATGTTGAGCAATAAATTTCTGACATCAACTAAATACATGTTAGACGGTGCATGAAAGAAAGTTCTGGACAAACCTTGTCTACAGTGCTCAAGCTAGGAATGGACTCCTCTGGAGAAAGGGTGCCATTTAGTTCTCTCTTTGTTTCACTGCCCATCAAAGTAAGTTGCTTCTGCAGATCCAGTATATACTCAGCCTGCAACATTTTCCCAATAGATTCAATCTGAATGACAGTATCGGCAGTAATAAATATATGCTGGTTTAAGGTGGGGGCAACATTTTGACGCCATCCAAACAAGGTTATGACAATTGTAACAAAACTTGAGAATAAAATTAATGAATACAGTTTCTTTAGGATATAAAACTAATGATATTGTCAATTTATGACTACTGTATATTAACCCATGTTTAAGGGTCCAAACTAAACAGCATTTTTGTTCTCCATTACAGCGTATTTTCGTCATTTGAATTAACTTGTGAAACAATAATAAAGTTTTTGATATCCCCACTCAAAACTATCCATTTTTTTAATGTTAAACAGCTAAAGATCAGATCACTGTCCTTTCAACTTTGTTACATTGCTTTTCACACTCACATCAGTGTTCCATTAATCTGAAACAATAACCTTTCAGGTACCAAAATGAGAAGTAGTCGCAATGAGATGCCAGTTATGAGATAAAGGTACTGTATTTACCTGGGAAACAACTGTACAACGAGTCACATGGGCAATCAGGCACTGTGCGTGGAAGGCATGTCCACACGGAAATATATAAAAGGGAGCCATTTGTCCTACTAATGTATAACCTCGCCCCACGCCGAACTCCCTCCCAACACTTAGAATTTTTCGCCGGCAAACCTATAGGGACAGAACAAAATGATTTCAACTTAGGCATTAGTTCAGCAAACTAAATCAGAAAAACAAAAGCAGAATGATCTTAACGTATCAGGAAGAACAATACCCCGCATTCCTCATCTCGATCAATAATAGTGCATCTTTGAGCAAGCGCACTGATATCATTTCTGATGTTGTCAGCACCGCGGGTTGCATCATTCATCTCTTCTTTCAGCTGTTCAATTTGCTTATTGTAATCCTCCAATGATGAGCATATAGCCTCCTGCATAAATTTAGATAAATCCAGCAACGGAAGTTTAAGAAAACCAATTGCAATTATCTAAGACATGTAGTTCACATATCACATTCTTTAGTTAATTTTTGCAAAAGAAGCTACTAAATTACATGCATATGTCAACAGAGAACAAAAAAAAAAAAAAAAAAAAAAAAAAAACTTAGCTAGTAAGTATTACTAGATAAATTGATCTTATTTGAAAATTGTCAATCAAGATGACAAAACCTGAACAAAATTAACTGTACCTTGAAGTCATCAATCAGCGCAAAATCAGGAAAGAATGGTAATATGTCCTCAATCTTTAGCAGGCCATCAGTTTCTTTAAGAAATGCAATCGCCTTCCTAATGTTTTCCCTCTTAGTTCCTTTTTCTTGTTCAACAACATGCTTAGCAATCATAAGCCAGAGTTTCTTTCTCAAATCTTCATCATCTTCAACCTTGTCAGCTTCAGCCATAGCAAGCTCTGAATCAACCTGGTATAGGAAAGTCAGTTAGCACAAAAGAATGACTACTTAAAAATGAAAAAAAAAGAAAATAAAATGTCTTCAAAATATTTATAGGCTTATTTTTATTTCTTTGTTGGGATGGAAAAATATTGAAAATTTAAAAAACTTCTAACTGGATATGTTGAACTACTTTTTCAAACCTGGCTCTGAGAGAACTAGATATTTTACAAGACCACTAACTTATTCCAGCCAAATGGAGAAGGGCCACAAAGGCAGAAAAATCCCTCACTGGAAGGCACTTTTGGGCCTCATAAGTGAATTATTCCTTGTATCAAGATTTCTAATGCATAAAGAATAAAAAATCTGTTACAATTGGTTGCTCTTGCGGAATCCGCAAAAGATACAAGTGAAAAATATCACCAACAATGAAGAACATTTGTAAAGCAGTCAAGCAGATATTTTTAATTAAGCTGCACCATTTTTGTATTAAAGCAGCGGGGAAGTTGGAACATAAAAATCTTATATGACAAATTCTAACAACAAACTTTCAAACACACTTTTTTAAAGGCAATCTCTACTAGTGACTTAAGTTTATTCAACATATTTGTTGTGGGTTCCACTTCCCATTTAATGATTCTTGTCATGATTCATAATTTTTAATAAATTATAACCAACAATAGAGAGTATATTAGAAGGAGTGCGTTAACACTCCTTGCCATCATATTAGTCACCTGTAGGGCAAGAGCAACGGCTTCTTCATGCATGGACATCATGCTGTATATATGAACACATGCACGCATTCGCTTTTCCTTTAAGCAAAGACGCAAGGCATACTTAGGATCATAGAAGAACTCAGGACCATTTTCCGGTCCTTTCCCAAATTTGCATTGTAGGAAACGTAGAAGTGAACTATCATCTTCCTGAGTAGACAAAAAAAGAAACATATACATAAATAGGCACAATTGTCAACGCTAGACAGATCCAAGAAGTTGTAAATTCCTTTAAATCTTATGAAGATAAACCACTCTTTCCCTGCATTAGCTGCAAGAGATGAGACAAGTTTAAGACTCGGTCAAACCTCAATTGATTAATCAAAGTTATATTTTATAAAGAAAAAGGCACACATTAGAATTTCCATTAAATATTTCCGTGAAGGATCTTCTTCAACTTATATTTACAATTGCAATCGCAATCATGTCCTGTGAGTGTTAATGAACATACAATAAAGAATATGATTGTCATCTTCTTATCTTAATGGAAAAACAGGCAATTTGATTTGATCTTAGGAGAAATTTAATAGGCTTAAATTGCAGTACGAATAAAATATGTTTAAATAGCACTATAAACTTTCATTCCAGTTTTAATTAATGGCAATGGCGCCACACAGTAAAGAGTAGTTTTTGTTTACGTACATGAGAAGTGAAAAACCAGGTAAATTAATGCTAAATAGTTTAAAGGTGTAAGGTGCATAGAATACACTATTCAGAGATTACCAACTCCTTATCACTGTAGTATCCATTTTTTCATTTGCAGGCACACATATGTTCATCTAAATATAAATTATAGATGATTTCAAAATAAAATATATGAATGTGAAACACCCTTCATAATCACCACACCAGAAGTACACGGATCATGGATGTAAAAGCAAGTCACCCAACCTGTTTCGCATACAAAGAAAGCAGCAGGTTATGAACTCCAGGGTCTTCATTATGTAATCGATGAACACAATATTCAAGATATTTAATGACTTCATGTGTCTCATTCCTGCATGTAAAAATAGTTTACGTAAATGAACTTAAAATTCCAAAACAACATCAATAAATTTAGGAAATCTGTCAGAAGACACAGAACACGAAAAGAATAAATAAATCGATGAACACAATTGTGACTGAAACATTTAACTGACTAAAAATGCAAACACAAATATGCAGTACTTTGCATGTGGTTCGCTTGAATAGCGCATCATTGCAGGAATCAGTTTCCTTGGGTTCAGATTCTTTGTAGCCATCCATGATTCCACAGTTTCATATGCATCGAGGGCAATAAGATCTGGAGCAAACTTATACTGCATAGGACAGTCAATATTGTTAATAATTTGTTATATTTCTGAAAAGAAATTGAGAGGCTACAGTTTCAAATAAAAGTAATAGCTGAAATGGCCCGGGAAGAATGGGACACAGTAGTGACAAATAGATTTTCACACCCCATATCCTAAAAGGTGAATCATACCTGCAGATCTATAGGCACAGCAGGTTTCTGAAGCACTTCCAATGCTTTCTTTGCTTCTCCTTGCTGGAAAAAGAAACAAAAACAGAAAGTAAGAACAAAGAAAAGGAAATATAATCAATATAAGATTGTATACTTCTATAAAGCAATAGAGATCTGGATTCTGGAAACGGAGATCTTTAGTAATGACATGAAACATAATTGGAATCAGGGCACCTGAATGTAATGGTGAACTACAATCTCATACTGCCCTTCTAAGCTCGCAAAATATACCAATTCTTCAACCCTTCCATAACTGTAGAAAAGGGCAAAAGCAAAATCATATAAGATTAATGGTCATATAATATATAACTAACTTTGGTCAAAGTTATAAATGACAAGGAAATAAACCACTAAATAAATTAGAGACTTCTATTTGGATTGATATGATAAGCAATAAAAGATTATGGTATTGTAATAGGTACTCGGGTATCATGAGGTGTCTAAGCTCCACATCAAGTAGTACTAGGATGCTAAGTGGAGTACTTAAGTGATTTGGTTTTCCCCCCGAGAAGCTAACACTTAAGGGAGAGTTCTTCAAGTGTTTAGATTAATTGGTTACAAAGTTTTCATGTAAGTGAATGTTTTAGAGTAGCCTCACTACGACATTAACTCTTAGGAGAGGAGCTATAAGGGGACTTGGATATTATGAGGTGCCTAAGTCTCTCATTGATAGTATGGGGTATTATGTGATGGATTTAGAATTGAAAAGCTCCAATACCAGATCCAAGGCAAAATGCGGAAGGATGGAGTCATCAGTCATCATCACTGAACCACAATAGCTAATAATTCATATATTAATACCCTTTTATTTTCAAACTAAGGTATGCAAAGGCATCACTATATAACTTGCAATCCCAATTAAGTTGGTACCCCAAGTTTAAAAATCATCTAGAACATACCCACAACAGCATTAAAAATAAAAAACAAGATACAAAATAGTGGGGGGACTATACCAAAACTCACTCAAGAAACAAACCTATACAAAGGTAGATTAAACCTGTCCCTACAGAATTCATATCTAATAAAATCCGAAATTGTATTCCACCATAAACTACACTGTGTTCCAACCCCAAAATGTTTGCACATTTTAGAAGTTTAATAGTTTCTCTTGGAATAATTTATTATGATAACTAAATTTTAAAAAACTCTGAAAACTATAAAACTAATTGAATCAAACAAACATGGAACTGGATGCTCCCACTCTGCCATTAAAGAACATCATTTTTCTTTCCTGCATCTTTTTTGTTGAACTAAACCCTAAATGAAATAACTTGTGCTAAAGAGAACTTAAATATATAAACGACCAGAACTTTATAAATAAAATAGAAGAAAACAGGCAAGCAGCAAGAATTAATACCTTTCTAAAAGTTTCATTGTAGTTGTTTCATCCAATACATCCTTGCTGTCACTGAGAAAAGCACGAAATTCTTTAATAATTGTTTGGTACTCTAAATTGCTATTCCCTGATGCAGAGTCATCTTCCAAGAGCAGTCGGTTTATCTTAAAGAACAAATAATGTAAACCCAAATTAATTTGCATTGAAAAAAATATCTATAAACTCACAAGATAAAGATTAAAGAATACAGCTGAAAGAGTAACTTAATAGCCTAAAGCCAAAGTATAGCATCAGAAACTGCTTCACAGCTCTAGGCATTTTTTCAACAAAGAAAAAGACTATAGCATAAATCTCTAAAAGTGTTAATGTTTTACTAGCATGTGTTCATATTAACATTTTGAACAAGAAATGAAAGCTACCTATAGTAGTGTGGGTTAGACTTGGATTGATTGTACCACGCAGTAACCAAGCAAACACTAAAATCAATTGCATACAACACTCTTCATGCCCCATGTACAGATAAGTGAAACAATAAAGACTTTGTGGAAAACAGATGGAATTTCAGGACATATTATACAGAATTAAGCCCCATTTTAGTTTAAATTTGGATACCACAAGGTTTTGTTATGCCATTGTTCAGAGAAAATGAGATAAAGGAATTATCGTTCCAAATGTCAAGAATGTAGAACCTTGTCCAAGTACAATTCAGTTGCCCAAGTGGATATCATTGTTATTTGGCATTTGTCACTCTTTTCCAAATTATCAAGCTTCCGCAATAAGAAAGTTCTCAAAGCATCCTACATAAAAGAAAGAAACCAGTGAATTTTGTATAAGCGTGAGTCAATTTTCAAATCCTATAATTTAAAAAGTAAATTCAAGATAAACCAATTAAAACCAGTTTGCATATGCCCACATGGGAAAGCACCAACTGTAGAGATTAAATGCACATAAGAAAATACAATGATGCAACATAAATTTACCATTGATTAAACTAATACACTCGTGTATTAGAAGCACGCTGAATGAAATAATAGTATAATCAAGAAGATTTTCATATTGAAAGACAAAATTACAAAGTAAACTTTTCTAAAAATACACACACTGACGAAGAATGCAGTCACAGTGTAATTCATATTTAAAGGCCAGGCCTGCAACGTGAAAAGTACCTGTTCACCAGCACTAATGAACTTCAAAGTGACCTCTTCAAATGATAAAATATAATTGATCTGCAAATAATATTCCTGTCAGATTTTTTTTTTTCTTTTGGATTATCAAAACAAAGTTCCAAGTGTTACTACTAGAAAGCATGATAGGCACATTGCTTAAGTACAAAACAATCACAATTATAACCAAATTATCAGAATAGAGCACTGTCTGTAAAGATGATGCTGCCAAAAAACTCTACACCTCCAAACTTTAAATTTATGAACAGAGCTCATAAATATTCAGCAGCCTATCTTTAGGGAATGATGCTTCTTTCTTAAATAAAGAACTAGAAAAAAAAAAAAAACGG